>ENA-UOWO01000733-UOWO01000733.1-activated-sludge-metagenome-genome-assembly--contig:-NODE-733-length-45726-cov-11.907819_pt1 | contig 45726 bp, 46 predicted proteins | sample MGYA00238148_ERZ761564 | MGnify/ENA primary metagenome ERZ761564 (study PRJEB28885, sample SAMN05720194) | activated sludge metagenome | isolation source: Anaerobic digester | place: USA... | reverse complement strand
ATTCATCATTCATCATTCATCATTCATCATTCATCATTCATCATTCATCATCCATGAAATCCATCCTCCTCAGAGAAATAAAATCATTCTTCGGATCGCCGGTAGGATATCTCGTGATCGCGATTTTCCTGCTGCTCAACGGCCTGTTCGTTTGGGTTTTTGAAGGCGATTACAACATCCTCAATAGCGGTTTTGCCGATATGAGCCCGTTTTTTACCATCGCGCCCTGGATCTTGATTTTCCTGATTCCGGCGGTGACCATGCGCAGTTTCTCGGACGAAAAAAAGCAAGGAACGCTTGAACTGCTTTTAACCAAACCACTGAGCCTGTGGCAGATTGTGTCGGGAAAGTTTTTTGGCGCCATGCTGCTGATTGTACTTGCTATCGTCCCTACTTTCATTTATGTGTATGTGATTTCCAACCTCGGCATGCCGGCGGGTAACATTGACATGGGTAGTACAATGGGATCTTATTTTGGATTGTTGTTTTTGATTGCGGCTTATTCGGCTATCGGGATTTTTACCTCGACGCTTTCTGAAAATCAGGTGGTGGCGTTCATACTGGCCGTTTTTGGGTGTTTTGTTTTCTATTTCGCATTCGAGGCCGCTTCGACTTTATCGCCCGATTTTGAGAACATCATTGCCGCCTTGGGTATGGACAGCCATTTTAAAAGCATGAGCCGCGGTGTGATTGATACACGAGATGTTTTGTATTTCGTGAGTATTGCCGTGGGTTTCCTCGCCCTGACTGTTTACAAACTAAAATCAATCAAAGGCAATGGATAAAAGACACCACCTCAAGGTTTTAGTTTTTACGCTCGTCGTACTGATTGCACTCAACGCCATCGGGACTCAGTTTTTCTATCGCTTCGATTTGACCCAGGACAAACGATACACGCTCTCGCCAACGTCGCTCAAAATCCTCAAAGAGGTCAAAGATCCGCTGATTGTGGATGTGTTCCTCAAGGGGCAATTCCCTGGCGAATTCAAGAAACTCCAGACAGAAACCCAACAACTGCTCGAAGAATTCAAGGCCTACAACAAAAATGTAACCTTCCAGTTTGTCAATCCCATCGAGAACGAAGAAGAGCGCGACACCATCCTGCAATCGTTCCTCGAACGCGGCCTGACGCCCGTCAACGTCACGATAGACGACAAAGGCAAGCAAACCCAGGAAGTGGTTTTCCCATGGGCAATCGCTACTTACAACGGAAGAAGTGTAAAAGTACCGTTACTCAAGAACCTCATGGGCGCATCGACTGCCGAGAAAGTGGTCACGTCGGTTCAGCATTTAGAATACGCGTTTGCCAACGCCTTCAACACGATCTCGAAACCCAAGGAAAAGAAAGTGGCCGTGATCAAAGGCAACGGCGAGCTGCATGATATTTTGATGGCCGATTTCATCAAACAGGTGCGGGAGAATTATTTCATCGGTACGTTCACGCTTGACTCGGTAACCAAAAAACCCAACGAAAGCCTGGCTTACCTCAAGAAGTACGACCTCGCCATCATTGCCAAACCTACCGAGAAATTCACGGATGCCGAAAAGCTGGTGCTCGACCAATTTGTCATAAGCGGCGGCAAGACCTTATGGCTCGTGGATCAGGTGAATATTGAGATGGACAGCCTCTACAACGACCAAGGTGCATCATTGGCCTTCCCGATGGATTTGAATCTCAATGACCTGTTGTTCAAATACGGCGTACGCATCAATCCGGTGTTGGTCAAAGACGTCATGGCCGCGCCCATTGCATTGGCAACCGGCGAACAGGGCAGCGCCACGCAATACACGCAATATCCGTGGTTTTATGCACCTTTGGTATATCCAACGGCGAAAAACCCAATTGTGAACAATCTCGACGCGGTCAAGTTCGACTATGCCAATGCCATCGACACATTGAAAAACGGCATTAAAAAGACGGTACTGCTGCAGTCTTCGCCCTATTCTAAATTCGTGGGTGCGCCGGTCGAAGTGAACCTTGCCATGGTCAATGAACGTCCCGAACAAAGCGAGTTTAAAGGAACAGGGAATATCCCTATGGCGGTGTTGCTCGAGGGGCAGTTCCATTCGGTGTACGAAAACCGCGTGTTGCCGTTTGAAGAAAAAGGCTTCAGGCCTGTCGGCGCCGCAAACAAAATGATTGTGATTTCAGACGGTGATGTGATCAAAAACCAACTCGATAAAAACTTCCAACCCCTAGAACTGGGCTATGACAAATGGACCAATAAACTCTACGGAAACAAAGAATTCCTGATGAATTGCGTGAATTACCTGCTCGACGACTCGGGACTTATTAACATTCGTAGCAAGCAGGTCAACCTGCCGTTGCTCGACAAGCAAAAAGTCTATGACAATTATACGGCGACACAAGTGATAACTGTCGGACTTCCAATTGTACTTCTGGCTGTTTTCGGGCTTTTGTTCACGCTGCTGCGCAAACGCAAATACGCGGTTTAATGTTAATAAAATTCTTTTTGATATTAGACGGTTTAGGATATATTTGTAAAATGTAGCACCGAGCGGCTGCGCCAAAAATTATAAGCAAATGAAATTTATAGTATCGAGTTCGTACTTATTAAAACAACTTCAGGTATTGGGAAGTGTAATCAACAGCAGCAATACCTTACCCATCTTAGACAATTTCCTTTTTGAATTAGACAACAAAACGTTGACGGTTTCGGCTTCTGACCTTGAAACCACCATGTCGGCTACCTTAGAAATCGATTCGACCAGCAAAGGAAGCGTTGCCGTTCCTGCCAAACTGTTGCTTGAGATCCTCAAGACGTTCCCGGAGCAGCCTCTCACCTTTACTGTTGAAGAAAACAGTACGATTGAGATCAGCTCGAACTCGGGTAAATATGCCCTGGCTTACGCTCCTGGCGAAGAATTCCCAAAATCAGTGAGCCTTGACGACCCTTCGACCACTTTGGTCCCTGCCGATGTGTTGGCCACCGCGGTAAGCAAAACCATTTTTGCCGCCGGAAACGACGATTTGCGCCCGGTAATGTCTGGAGTGTTTTTCCAGTTCTCTCCAGAAGGACTGACTTTCGTGGCTACCGACGCGCACAAACTCGTGAAGTATGCGCGTACTGATGTGAAGGCTTCTCAGGTTGCCGATTTCATCATGCCCAAAAAACCATTGAACATCTTGAAAAGTATCCTTGGCGCTTCTGATGCCGAGGTAAAAATTGAATACAACGATTCGAATGCTACGTTCTCGTTTGACAACTACATTCTTTTGTGCCGATTGATCGACGGGAAATACCCCAATTATGAAGCGGTTATTCCAAAGGAAAATCCAAACAAGCTCGTGATCGATCGTACACAGTTCTTAAATTCGGTACGCCGTGTGGCGATTTTCTCTAACAAGACCACGCACCAGATCCGCCTCAAGATTGCGGGTGCCGAACTCAACATCTCTGCCGAGGATATCGATTACTCAAACAAGGCAGAAGAGCGTTTGACCTGTGATTACCAAGGCGACGATATGCAGATCGGGTTCAACTCGCGGTTCCTTACCGAAATGCTCACCAACCTGCAGTCAGACATGATCATGCTCGAAATGTCACTGCCCAACCGCGCCGGAATCTTAACGCCGGTCGATGGGCTCGAAGACGGTGAGACCGTAACCATGCTGGTCATGCCGGTGATGCTCAACAACTAACCTAACCAACCTTTATACCTAAAACCGTTCGGCCTTGCGTTGGACGGTTTTTTTATTTCGGGCCAATTGACAATTCGGATTAAGCAAGTGTTAAATTACCGCAATGTGTATAAGTTTCATGTCAAAAAATTTTGTATTCCATCTTAAATTATTAAAATTACATCAATATATATTAACCCAAACGGCGGAACCGAAAAGCCTTACGAGTAGGAAAAACAACCCAAAAAATAAACAATAACTTATGAAGAAAAATGTACTTGCAGGTTTGATCTGTATGGCCGTAGGATTTTCGGCAAGCGCCCAGAAACTCGATAAATTCGGGGCAGATTTGGCCAAGAAAAGCGTAATGGGAAAAGAAATCAGGGTTCCTTACACTGACCTTTCCAGCTACTACGGATACATCAAGCCCGGTTCGGCTCCAGACGAAGTAAAAGGAGGGAAAAAAATGTACTATGTGTACGTTTGGATTCCGATCGCTGCACCAGAAATCGGTGTCCGTATGATTTCTCCGGTGCCAGACAGCATGAAACCATCAGACAAGGATTATGTAACGGCCGAATACACTGCCAACGCAGCCGATACCAAAAACTTCTTCGATACCTGGGTGTCGCTAGAAAGAGCCGAAGGCATCCTAAAACTAGAAGATGTTGCTGCCAAAGCAAAAGGCGCCAAATGGACCGTGATCGACCAAAACGACGACTCCAGCGAAATGCCCGCACAGCCGTCAGGAAGCAAATACAATTCATTGATGCGTATCACCAGCGAGACTTCCAATCCTGTAAAATCTTTGGTGATGGGATTGTACAGAATTGGTTTCACGACTTACAAGCACGGTGAAGTTCAGGGAAGTTTCCTTGCGCAAATCGGAGCGCCTGTTAAATTGCCAGGTGTAGCAATCGCTGCAAAACCTGCCGATTTGGCCGCTGCTGCCAAAAAATAAACCCAATTATTTTGATAGGATAAACCGTCGGTTGCTATGGCAATCCGGCGGTTTTTCTTTTTTAGTCGTGTAGCGCCATTATGGGAATCTTGAGATGGAACGCGAGTTTCTTGGTAAGGCTGGTATGGAACAATCCCTCAAAAAAGCCTTTATGGTGTTTGGGCATCGCAAGCATATTGATCTGGTGGGCTGTTATAAAATTCAAAATTTCGCCTTCTACATCCTCAGTGCGCGTGATATGGAAATCGATCTTGTCGTAAGCAATTCCTTGTTTCCAGTTTTCCACGACCCGCTGGTCTGTATGGTCGTCATTCTCAACATAGAGGCAAGTGACGCGCGATTGGAATACGGTGGCCAGTGCAATGACCTTATCCAGTAAAGGGCGGTCTTCTGGCTTGAATTTGGTTGTAAACAGGATGTGGCTAGCCTGCTCATAGGCGCAACCTTCGGGGATAGCCAATACCACCGATTTGCTGTGATGCATCACTTTCTCGGTCACCGATCCCAAAAATGTCGACGCCAATCCCTGTGCGCCTTTGGTTCCCATGATGATATAGTCTATGGCCTCCTGCTCGCTGATGCGATGGATACTGTCGATCAAATTACCGCTCTCCAGGACGTTGCTGATTGTGATATGCCCTAATCCGTGCTGCTCGGCGATGTCGCGCAATACCGGGATGTGGTGTTTGTAATTCTCAAAGTTGCCCAGCTCGGTCACTTCATAAACGTCGAGCAGGTACACCGGCGCCTGGATGTAATCAAAGTCTACCTGCGGCAGCTCGTAGACGTGCAGCGTGATGATTTCGGCGCCCATACTGGCCGCAAATTGCAAGGCATAGACAAAGGCATTGTTGGCGGTTTGGGAAAAGTCGGTGGGGAACAGTATTTTTTTCATTGATTGAGGAAGGGCGTTTGCGTTTAGGAAAATGGTCTCTTGATCTTGTTAATCCGAATCAATCGTTGCACCGTTATTATTTAGGCAAAGGATTGTCTTGCCTAAATTTAAGCCTTATTTGTCGAATACCGAAACCTTTAACGTTAGTTTTTGAGCGTATGGAACTTCGATTGCGTTAGGGATTCTTTGGGGCGCCTTTTAAACCTTCCAGGTTTTAAAAACCTGGAAGGTTTAAACAAAGCCCGCCGCCAAGCCCCACCGTAACGCCCAAAAACTTTATCTTTGCCCCAAATCCAGCAATTAAATGATCCATCAAGATTCGATTGTAGCTTTGGCGACACCATCCGGCGCAGGGGCTATCGCTGTCATCAGGGTTTCGGGCCAAGACGCGATTGCCATCGGCGAGCGTGTTTTTCAATCGGTTAAAGGCAAAGCCCTTATCAAACAAAAATCACATACCTTACACCTGGGACACATTGTGGATCACAGCAAAACGCTCGACGAAGTGCTGGTGTCTGTCTTTAAAGGCCCAAATTCGTACACAGGTGAAAACACCATCGAGATTTCGTGCCACGGCTCAACCTACATCCAGCAGCAGATCATCCAGTTATTATTGCGCAACGGCTGCAGGATGGCCGAAGCCGGAGAATTTACCCTGCGCGCCTTCCTCAACGGCAAACTCGACCTCTCGCAGGCCGAAGCCGTAGCCGACCTGATCGCCTCCGACAACGAAGCCTCGCACCAGGTTGCGCTGCAGCAGATGCGCGGCGGCTTCAGCAACGAGATTGCCCGATTGCGCGAGGAACTGCTCAACTTTGCCTCGCTCATCGAGCTCGAACTCGACTTTGCCGAAGAAGATGTTACCTTCGCCGACCGTACGCAATTCGCGACCTTGCTCGAACGCATCGAACACGTCCTCAAACGCCTCATCGATTCCTTCGCCGTAGGCAATGTGATCAAGAACGGGATTCCCGTGGCCATCGTGGGCGAACCCAACGTAGGCAAATCGACACTCATGAACGCCTTGCTCAACGAGGAGCGCGCGATTGTCTCGGACATTGCGGGCACCACGCGCGACACCATCGAGGATGAACTTGTCATTGGCGGCATCGGTTTCAGGTTTATCGACACCGCCGGAATCAGGGAAACGACCGATGTAGTGGAAAGTATGGGTATCCGCAAGACTTTTGAAAAGATAGAACAGGCGCAGGTGGTGGTGTACTTAATCAATACCGAAGAATTGATTGCCAACCATACGAATCTCGGCGCTGTCAGGGTTGAGTTGGAGAAAATCAAGAACCAGTTCCCGTTGAAGCCATTGGTCATTATCGGCAACAAATCCGACAAGCTCACTACAGCACAACAGGCTAACATTACAACCGAAATTCCCGATATACTGTTGCTTTCGGCAAAACAAAACCTCGGTGTCGACGATCTAAAAAACCAACTGCTCTCCTACGTGAACACCGGTGCGCTGCGCAACAACGAAACCATTGTCACCAATACGCGCCACTATGATTCGCTGCTCAAGGCGCTCGACGAGATCCAGAAAGTGAAATTCGGCATGCAGTCTAACCTCTCGAGCGACCTGCTGGCCATAGACATCAAGGAAGCCTTGTACCACTTTGGTATGATCACCGGGCAGGTGACCAATGATGAACTGCTGGGGAATATCTTTGCGAATTTTTGTATCGGGAAGTAGCCAAACTACAATATGCGCTTCATAATGGCAAACTTGCCGTCTGCGTCAAAATCTACTGCTAGAAGCCTCTCAATTACAGTTCCTTGTTGATCTTGCTCAGAAAAGGAGTTGGTGAGGCTCCAATCGTGCGAATCGGGAATATAAGCCATCCTGATTTCCCTGGGCAGATAAAGATGGTTGGTTTTGAGTGAGTACCGCACTTTTTCATCGGCTTGCAGGATCATGTCGTTGATTTTCTCCACTCCAACTTTCTCGAACATATTTTGTTGGCAAACCACGCTTATCAAAACGATAAGACAGTCCTTCTCATTACTTATTTTACAAGGAAAATCGACAACGCACATCCTACCATCCAACAGTTTGAAATCTTCCTTTTTTAACAAAACGCTAGTAGTAGACGGTGCAGACATACCAAAGTGATTGGCCTCTGGTACTGCCATTTGTTGGGCATATCCGAGAGAGCAAAAAAATAACAGTAGGTGCAGCAAAAATTTCATTGTGGCAAAGACAAGCTTTTTTAGAGAACGGAAAGTAATTAAAAATATTGAAAACTTGCAAACAAAAGAAAATAAATCGAAAGCTTTCACAAACAGTAATAATGCATTTCCAAAAGTCTTTCTATTGAAAGTCGATTTAGCTAAATACTATAAAAAACAACATCAATCCCGTAACGAAACCAGTAGTATTTGTCTGAAATTTGTAGTCGGGTTTCAGCAACCTTTTAAAAAAAAAGAATTAAATACAACGATTATGGAAACTAGAAAAGACGGGTCGATGGGCAAAACCGCTTCCCAAGTGATTGCCGAAGACAGCCAACGCAACCAAAACGCCAACCCACACGCCTATCGCAACAAATTGTCGTATGACAATGACCAGGGCGAATTAGATACCGAAGACGTCGAGGACATCGATGATGATTATCTCGATAATGACGATTTTGGAAAGATAGAAGACGGCGAACACGACTAACCAAAGTACCATTTAAAATCTCGTTAAGAACGGCGCACAAAAAAAGCCGCCTAAAAAGACAGCTTTCATTGTAATTTAATATTGTTTATAAGATGGCACTCAGCACGTAATAAACGATAGCCGCCAAAACTGCCGACACCGGAATGGTCAATACCCACGCCCAAAGCAAACTCACCGTAACGCCCCAACGTACCGCAGAAATCCTTTTGGTAAGCCCAACCCCGATGATTGATCCGGTGATGGTGTGCGTGGTAGATACCGGGATCTTGAAATGCTCGGTGGCAAATAAAGTGATGGCTCCGGCGGTTTCTGCCGCCACGCCTTCAAAAGGGGTCACTTTGGTAATCTTAGAACCCATGGTTTTGACGATCTTCCAACCGCCGCTCAAGGTTCCCAATGCGATTACAGAATAACAAGCCAATGGGATCCAACCCGGGATATGCCCTTCGTAATCTCCGTCGGGCAAAGCCACATCCAGCCAAGCCGGCATCGTTCCGGGAGCAACGTGGGCGGTATGGATGTAAACAGCAACCGCTGCCGCGATGATTCCCATTACCTTTTGCGAGTCATTCCCGCCATGACCCAAACTAAACGCCGCCGACGAAATGAGCTGCATTTTCTTAAGTCTTGAAGCAGCTTTCACCTGGCTCAGCGAGCTGAACATCAAGCAGAAAACACCGATCGAGCAGATGATAATGGCAAATAAAAACCATTTGATATTGTGCGGTTCGCAGGCCACACTCCAAAAGTGTGACTCAAAGCGCGGTTTCTTGATGTCGAAGGTCATCTCGGCATACACAAAGGCGATGGTGGCGAGCATGATGGCGACTGTCCAGATTTTGGGTGCAATCATCTTTCGCGAGGAATGCAGCAGCCAGATCGATAACAGGTACGAAACCAACATCCCGATCAGCGGCGCAAGTACAATAAACGAAACGATAATCAACACGCCCGATGGCATGCCGCCGTCTTTACCCGGCGTATACCACACCACACAATCAAAACCCGCGTGGGCGATGGCCGCTCCGGCAAACCCGCCGATGAGCGTATGCGATGAACTCGACGGGATCCCGAGCCACCAGGTGAGTAAATTCCAGGTAATGGCCGCGATGATCCCAGCCAGGATGACAATCAGATTGATGTCCATGGTATGGGCGGTTTTCGCCACCGTATCGGCCACGCCAAAACCAAAAACCCAATAGGCCAAAAAGTTAAAGAAAGCAGCCCAAAGTACCGCCTGGAAAGGCGTGAGCACTTTGGTGGAAACGACCGTTGCGATAGAATTCGCCGCATCGTGGAATCCGTTGATGTAGTCAAAAATCAGCGCAAGGACAATGATTGTAATGAGTAGCGTAAACTCCATACCAAAAAGTTATTAGGAATGTTTGACTACAATCGATTCCAGGACGCTCGCTGCAGATTTGCATTTGTCGGTGGCCGTTTCAAGCGCCGAGAGTACTTCTTTGTATTTGATGATATTCTTGGCATCGGTCTCATTCTCAAAAAGCTCCGACACGGCTTTGTCGTAGACATTGTCTGATTTGCTTTCGAGTTTGTTGATGCGGTTACATGATTCGATCACCTTTTTCATGTTCTTGAAATTCTCGAGTTCCTTGATGGCGATGTCAAGATGTTGGCAGGCTTCGAGGTTGATTTCGGTGAGTTTACGGATCGATTTGGTAATCTTGTCTACCTGGTACAAACGCATACGGCTCGACGCGCCGTGGATGTAATCCGAAACGTTATCCAATGAATTGACCAAAGAATAAATGTCTTCGCGGTCAAACGGGGTGATAAAGTTTTTGTTGAGTTCAATGTAAGTCTTGTGCGAAATCTGTTCGGCGATCTCGTTGAGCTCGGTCATTTTATTGAACAACTCCTCGCGCTGTTGCAAGGGCGCGTTCACCGCTTCGTGCAGGATCTCGGCAAGTTGGATCAGGTTCTTGGTGGATTGCCTGAACAATGGAAAAAATTTCTTGTCCTTCGGGGTCAAGAACTGGAAAACGGTGTTTAGATTAAAAGACATAAGCTTGTTTTTGATGGTGCAAAGTTAAACTTCCAATGTTAAGCCAATATTAACTTTTTGGTTTAAACCCAATTCGTTTGGATGCCGCACCGCAAAACGCTCGCTTTTTTATTTCAATCGTTTTCGTACTTTAGCCGTCGGAAATTTACAAACAAAATTCTAACTTACACCCGCAAACACAACGATCTTTTTACAACCAATTTTTATGGACATCAACTTCAACAAAAACGAAGACTTCAATAAACTTTCCCTCTCCGATTTCAAACAGAAACTCGCCAAGGTCAAACTCGGTGGTGGCGAAAAACGCATCGAGAAACTGCACGCCGAAGGCAAGATGACCGCGCGCGAACGCATCGACTACCTGCTCGATGCCAAGTCAAAAAGCATTGAGATCGGTGCTTTTGCCGGCGATGGCATGTACGCCGAACACGGTGGCTGTCCGTCGGGTGGCGTGGTGATCAAAATCGGCTACATCAAAGGCAAACAATGTATCGTGGTGGCCAACGACGCCACGGTAAAAGCGGGCGCCTGGTTCCCCATTACCGGAAAGAAAAACCTGCGCGCGCAGGAAATCGCCATGGAGAACCGCTTACCTATCATTTACCTTGTAGACAGCGCCGGGGTGTATCTGCCCATGCAGGACGAGATTTTCCCAGACAAGGAACACTTTGGGCGCATCTTTCGCAATAACGCCATCATGTCGTCTATGGGCATCACCCAAATCGCAGCCGTCATGGGGAGCTGTGTGGCTGGCGGCGCTTACCTGCCCATCATGAGCGATGAAGCCCTGATTGTAGACAAAACCGGAAGCATTTTCCTCGCAGGATCGTACCTCGTGAAAGCTGCCATCGGTGAAAACATAGACAACGAAACCCTGGGCGGCGCCACGACGCATTGCGAAATTTCGGGTGTGACCGATTACAAGGCTAAGGATGACAAGGACGCGCTAGACACCATCAAAAACATCGTGGGCAAGATAGGCGACTATGAAAAAGCAGGCTTCAACCGTGAAAAACCCCAAAAACCCGCATTGCCCGAATCCGACATCTACGGCATCCTCCCCAAATCCCGAGCCGACCAATACGATATGACCGAGATCATCAAGCGTCTCGTGGACAACTCAGAGTACGACGAATACAAAGCCGGTTACGGCCAAACCATCATCACCTGTTACGCCCGTATAGACGGTTGGGCGGTGGGCATCGTGGCCAACCAACGCAAGGTTGTTAAATCCAAGAAGGGCGAGATGCAGCTCGGTGGCGTAATCTACTCCGACTCTGCCGACAAAGCCACGCGTTTCATCGCGAACTGCAACCAGAAAAAAATCCCGCTTGTATTTTTGCAGGATGTCACCGGATTCATGGTGGGCTCTAAAAGCGAGCATGGCGGCATTATCAAGGACGGCGCTAAGATGGTCAACGCGGTATCCAATTCGGTCGTACCAAAATTTACGGTAGTGATTGGCAACTCTTACGGCGCGGGCAATTATGCCATGTGCGGCAAGGCCTACGACCCACAACTGATTTTTGCCTGGCCCAGTGCCGAACTCGCCGTCATGGGCGGAACCCAGGCCGCAAAAGTACTCGCCCAAATAGAAGCCTCCTCACTCAAGGCCAAAGGTGCCGTGGTAGACGAGAAAACCGAGCAGGAATTGTTCGACAAAATCAAGGCGCGTTACGATGCGCAGGTGTCCCCGTACTACGCTGCCGCACGCCTCTGGACCGACGCCATCATCGACCCGCTCGATACAAGAACCTGGATTTCTATGGGGATCGAGGCGGCCAACCACGCTCCAATCGAGAAAAAATTCAACCTTGGCGTGATCCAGGTGTAACAAATCGCGCAATTTTTTACTAATTTTCGGGGCGAACGGCCGGGCTGTACGCTGTAGTCCTCGCCCAAAAAGGGCTGCGGGCTGCCGCTGCCATCCCTGTCGCACATTTAGCTCAACTCTAACGCAACACCATGAACAAGTTTATTCTCTACTCGGTATCCCTGTTGTTCCTCGCCGGGTGTTCTTCGGTCAAAAAAAACAATGCGCGTCTCGCAGACCTGATTCCCCCCGAAAAACTGCAAGCCGATGTCACCTACACCCAACGCAAACTCGAGAAACTTCACCCCAATTTGTATTGGTACATCAGCAAAAAAGAGCTCGACCGCAAATTCGACAGCCTTAGGGCAACCATTACGCAACCCATGACAAGCCTCGAGTTCCATAAAAAAATAAGTCCGGTAGTTTGTGCTGTGCGCGAAGGCCATATGTATGTCTATCCGCCAGTGCGCGAATACACCAAGAAACAGTACGATTCGATCAAAAAAGTAGGCGTCGCGCCGTTGCAGCAATTCGATTTGGAATACAACAGCGGCAAGCTCATTGTCGTCAATAACAAGTCTTACGACAAATCCATCAAGCCGGGATCCGAAATCGTGGCCATCAACGGCGAGAGTCCGCTAGAAATTATCAATGAATACGACAAATATTACACCTCCGATGGTTTCAATACCACTTTGAAAAAGAACTTTGCCGGCACAAGATTCTCAACCTTTTATTCCTACAAACACGGCCTCAAGGATGCGCTGCAATTGGATTTCAGGTTCAAGGACAGCCTCAAAACCGCCACCATCAAAAGGCGCATCGCCGATACCACGGGAACCGGGAAGAAAAACGCCAGGATTTTAACCAAGGCCGAAATCGCCAAACAGAAAGCCGACCGCAGGGCGCTCAGTAAAAAGAAAAGCTACAACGGCTACGACGAACTGTCTAAACGCTACAACCGCAACCTGCGATTTATGGAAGCCGACAGCAGCGTTGCCGTGATGAAAATTCGTGGTTTCACCAAGGGAACGCCGGGTCCGTTTTATGAAGAGAGCTTCAAAAAAATAAAGGAACACCATTCAAAGGCATTGATCCTCGACCTTCGCGACAATGGCGGCGGCAGGCTTTATGAAATCGCCGACCTGTACTCCTATCTGGCCGATACTACTTTTGTATTTATAGACGAGTCCGAAGTGGTATCAAAAACCAGCCTCATGGCCAATATGCCCTACTTTAAAGGCGGCGGCATCGTGCTTGGCGCCGCAAAGGCAATCGCCGCGCCTTTCGTTTACACTTACACTTTTTTTAAAGTCCGCAAACGGGGCGACAAATATAGCTATGCAATGAATTCGAAACCCAAAAAGATCCAAGCTGACGCTTTCAAAGGCAAAGTCTACGTCTTGATCAACGGTGGGAGTTTCTCGGCATCGTGTATCTTATCGTCTAATTTAAAGGGTTCTAAACGTGCCTATTTTGTGGGCGAAGAAACCGGGGGCACCTATAATGGCAGCGTGGCCGGTATAATGCCCAATATTGAATTACCGGCATCGGGCATCAAGATCCGCGTAGGTCTCGTGTTCATCGCGCCGCATTACAAGACCGAGCAACACGGGCGTGGTATTTTCCCCGATAAGGAAATCATCCCCAACATTGCCGACCGGATCGCAGCGCGTGACCCCGAAATGGAATGGGTCTTGAACGATATCAAAACCAAACCCGCAGCCGATACCGCCGCCAACAAATAAATCCGATGAAAGAAAAACTCCTACTGTTCGTTTTACTGGCTGGCCTGCAGGCATCGGCGCAAACCTATACAAGCCGCGATTCGTTGCAAGGCGGCTTGCGGATTGAAAGGACTTGCTATGACGTATTGCGTTACGACCTCGATATCAAAATAGACCCGAAACAAAGATCAATCGTGGGTTTCAATGAGATCACCTTTAAGGTGGCAGATCACACCAGCCGCATCCAGGTGGATCTGTTTGCGAATATGACCATCGACAGCATCATTTGCAACGGCAAAAGATTGAAGGCCACACGCGCGTTCGATGCGGTTTTTATCGATTTCCCGGAATCCTTGAAAATAGGCAGTGAGCAAAAAATCCGTTTCTATTATTCGGGGAATCCTTTGGTGGCCAAGCGCGCGCCTTGGGATGGCGGTTTTGTTTTTAGCAAGGACAGCAACGGCAAAGACTGGATTGCCGTAGCCGTACAAGGCACCGGTGCCAGCCTGTGGTTTCCGTGCAAGGATTCACAGACCGATGAACCCGATAAGGGCGCAACAATCAAAGTGGCGGTACCCAACGGCCTGGTGAATGTATCCAACGGCAGGTTGCTGGGTTCACAAGACCTAAACAACGGATATACGCGTTGGGACTGGGAAGTCAAAAGCCCCATCAACAATTACGACATCACCGTCAACATTGCCGACTATGTGCATTTTGGCGAAAACTACAAAGGCCTCGACCTCGATTATTATGTACTGCGCGACAACGAAACCAAGGCGAGAAAGCATTTTGAGCTGGTCAAACCCATGATGGATTGTTTCCAGTCGCGGTTTGGGAAATACCCGTTCACCCAGGACGGTTACAAACTCGTAGAAACGCCATACCTGGGCATGGAACACCAAAGCGCCGTGGCCTATGGCAACCATTACCAGAACGGCTATTTGGGGCACGACCTGTCGAGCAGCGGCATCGGGATGAACTTTGACTACATCATCGTCCACGAAAGTGGGCACGAATGGTTTGGCAATAGCATTACTTCTAAGGACATCGCCGACATGTGGATCCACGAAGCCTTTACCATGTACAGCGAATGTGTTTTCGTAGATTGCCTGTACGGACCCGAAAAAGCGAGCGAATACATCAACGGCATGAAGCAGAATGTACAGAACGACGAGCCGATTATTGGCCCTTATGGTGTGAATAAAGAAGGTTCGGGCGATATGTACCCCAAAGGTGCATTGCTGCTCCATACCCTGCATCATGTTATCGGCGACGCCAAATGGTGGCCCATGTTGCTCAAATACGCAGAGACTTACCGGCATCAGATCATCGACACCCAAACTGTCGTGGCGTTCTTCAATACCGAGAGCGGGCTCGACCTCACCCCTATTTTCAATCAATACTTACGGTATACGGGAATTCCGACGCTTGATATCCGCGTAAAGAAGAACAAATTGCAATACCGCTGGCGCGCTGATGAAAAAAGCTTCAACATGCCCGTTGACATTGTGGTAAAGGGTAAAAAAATCAGGATTGAGCCCACCAACGAATGGACTGCGTCGCAGATGTCGGTCTCAAAATTATCCCAGGTTAAGGTACTTGACCAGGATTTCTACATTAATGTTTCGCGGTTTTAAACCGCTCGAGTGGATTCAATTTTTTAACGCACGTTTTCTATATATCTGGCTTATTTATAGTAACTTAGATTGTAATTTCTAAAAATAAGCATTATGGAAACATCTGTAAAAGGTTTGAACAAATGGGCCAATGCGCATTCGTATTACGCAATGGATTTGTTGCGTATTGCACTGGGTGTCTTTTTGTTTGTCAAGGGAACTTCGTTTGTCACCAACAGCCAATATCTCGTTGATCTGTTGTCGCCGCTGAGCAATATTCCTGGCGGTATGCTTACTTTCCATTACATCGCCGCTGCCCACATTATGGGCGGTGTCATGATTGCTGTGGGCTTATTGACACGCTGGGCGATTATAGCCCAACTCCCCATTTTGGTAGGTGCGGTTGTCATTAATTTCATCGGTGTGATGCAAATCCCCAATCTTCTGATAGCCACCGCAACCCTTGTAGCTTGCTTGTTTTTCCTCGTTTATGGAGGTGGTAAACACTCGGCCGATTATTTTTTTAAGATGCAGAAGTAGGGGTTAAGACCGCTGCGCTGAAAGAGAAAAGAGGAAAGACCACTACGCTGAAAGAGAAAAGAGGAAAGACCGCTACGCTGAAAGAAGAAAGACCGCTGCGCTTATAGAGAAAAGAGGAAAGACCACTGCGCTGAAAGAGGAAAGATGAAAGATCGCTACGCTGAAAGACGTTAAACTTTGTCAAAAAAAAAAGGAGCCGGCTCAAAAATATTGAATCGGCTCTTTATCTTTTCCCTATTTTCCTTCTCCCTTCTTCCTTCTCGCTTTTATCTTTTATCTTTTATCTTTTATCTTTTATCTTTTATCTTTTATCTTTCAGCGCAGCGGTCTCTCAGCAAAGCGGTCTCTCAGCGAAGCGGTCTCTCAACCTAGCGTCCTACCCAATCTGCTTTGCTGTTTCCTTTCGCATGATTTTTCCCGTCTCTGTATCGATAAACCTCTTGAGAAAAATGACTTCCTTGGGTTTTTCATATTTGTCGAGTGCTTCGTAAATCGCCGTGTCGATGGGCTGCTCTTCACCTTCAATGACAAGCACAAGCTTTTCTCCGAGCTTCTCATCGGGTTGGCCGGTGACAAAAAAGCGGCCGTTGATTTTGCCCGAGAGTTTTTGTTCGATCTGTTCGGGAATCAGTTTGATCCCGCCGCTGTTGATGACATTGTCAAAACGCCCCATAAAGATGAACTGGTTCTCGTTGACGAGTTCTACAATATCGTTGGTTTTGATGATTTCGTCCGAAATCCGAGGCGCATGGATCACCAGGCAATTGTTCTGGTCATACGAAATGGTGACGCCGGGTAAAACCGTAAACGCCTTCTCGCCTACCTTTCGCGCGGCGATATGCGTGATGGTTTCGGTCATGCCATACGTTTCATACGCATCCAGCGGCAATTTAGACAGCTGTTTCTCGAGCGATTTGTTGAGCGCCACGCCGCCCACGATCATTTTTTTGACATTCCTGAGCTGCTTGAGCGAATTTTGCGCCTGCAGCGGAACCATCGCCACGAAGTCGTAACTTGTATCGTTATTGTACAAAGGGTTGGCATTTGGCGCTACAAAATCCATGTCGAGCCCGAGGATAAAACCGCGAACAAACATCATTTTCCCTGCGATATACTTTACTGGTAAACACTGTAGCGCTTTGTTTCCGGGTGCCAAGTCAAAAAAATCTCCGGTCGCAAGCGCCGAATTGACCATGGCCTGTTTGTCTACGCGGATGGTTTTGGGTTTCCCAGTCGTTCCAGAGGTCTTCATCTCTATATAATCGCGGTCGTCAAACCAATCGAGCAGGAAATGCCCCACGGGTTTTTCAAAGTCCTCACCTTCTTTGATGAAACTGTACGCCACGCGGCATAAGTCTTCACGATTGAGGTGAAAACCGTCTAATTTGAAATTGTTGTGTACGTTGTGGTAAGTAGGACTATTCATCATTTCTAAAAGTTTCGGTTGGTGTTGTTGATGGGTTAAGACGGATGTTTCCGGTGAGCTTTTCCTGCCAGCCTGTCCATTTGTATTTCCTGCTAAATAGCAATAATAGTATAGGATAGACAATAACCACCGGAAGGATAATGTCAAAGCCAGCCGAAGGCTCGGAGACGTCTTTGAGTATGGCGTGGGTTTTAAAAGCCGACCAATCTGCCGTTACCAGCAGTGCACCCACGAGGTTATTGGCCGCATGGAAACCCAGTGAAAGCTCCATACCTTCGTCCATGAGCGTGAGGATGCCGAGGAAAAATCCGGTTCCGATATAATAAATCAATACGATATTGCCCATCTTATCCACTTCTGGGTTGGCGATGTGAAGCAGCCCAAAAATCACCGAGGTCAACACCAGTGGAATCCATCGGTTGCGCGCCAAACCGCCAAAACCCTGCATGAGGTAGCCGCGAAACAGGAATTCCTCGCTGCTGGTTTGTATGGGTACCATCAACACGGCGATGACCAACAGGATCAGGAACGGAATGGGTTTGAACTGTATGACAAAATCGGCCGGGTTCATGAAGTAATCGGCTACCGCAGAAAGCACAGACAGCAACGCCCAAACCCCAAAAGCAAAGAAAACCCTCTTCCAGTCCAGTTTTGGCCGTGTGGTTAACATCGAAAGCAGCGACTGCTTGTGGATGAAACGTTGCGCGATGTATACGCCCGCGATGGCAAATGCCGTAGAAAGCATCAACAGGAATAAGGTCGTGTTGGAGTCGAGTGTGGTCATTAAAGTCGTTTCATCGAGCGGAACGCCATTACCGCTGGCCATTGATTTTAGCGTGACCGCAAACAGCAGCGGCAGCTGGCCAATAGTCCAGACTACAACAATCAGCACACTGCCTACAACGTATTTCCAAAATTTATTCTCCTCGCGGATGCTTTGCTCGATAAACATATCCTTGTGTTAAAAAGTTCTTTACGCCTAATTTAGTTTAATTTTTAGGATTAAATGGATTTCCTTTGCAAAAAATATCTGTCGCAAATGATCCAGATCCTGCACAATGCACGCTGCTCCAAATCAAGGGAATGTCTTGCCTTTCTCGACGAATCCAAAAACGAATATGAGGTAATCGAATACCTCAAGACGCCGCCAACCGTAGAACAGCTTAAGGAAATCATCGCCAAGCTAGGGATCAAACCTATCGAACTCATCAGGCGTAAGGAACCTTTATGGATTGAAAAATTCGAGGGCAAAAAACATACGCCGGCATCGCTGTTGAAAATCATGGCAAAACACCCAATCCTGATCGAGCGCCCGATTGTCGTAAATGGCGACAGGGCTATCATCGCGCGTCCGCCAGAGAAAGCAGCCGATATCATTTAACAAAGCTTTGTGAAGCGACCTTTAAACCAAAAACTATTTTTGCCTTCTATTAGCGAAACTTGCCTGTCATGAGAAACCTGAAATCTTTATTTTTCCTTTTACTTTTTACATCAATCACTTTTGCACAAGGCAACCCCGACCGAAAAAAAGTCAAGATCACCGGGACCATCATAGAAAAAACCAGCAGGCAACCGCTTGAATACGCCACCATCACCTTTATCAACACCCGAAACCCAAAGGCCATCGGCGGCGGGATCACCAATGCCAAAGGCGAATTCGAAGTTGAGATCGCTGCAGGGATGTATACCATAAAAGCCGAGTTCATCTCCTTCAAGGCAACAGAAATCAAAGACAAGAAACTTACCGAGGACACCAATATCGGCACCATCGCGCTCGATGAAGACGCCCAGCAGCTGAGCGCCGTCAATGTGCGCGCAGAGAAAAGCACCGTAGAGATCAAACTCGACAAAAAAGTGTACAATGTTGGCCAGGATTTGATGGTAAAAGGCGGAACGGTAAGCGATGTGCTCGACAACATTCCGTCGGTAGCCGTTGATGTAGAAGGAAACGTGACTTTGCGCGGCAACGACAACGTCAAGATCCTCATCGATGGGCGGCCATCCAATGCGATCAATGTATCGGACGCTTTGCGTTTGATCCCTGCCGACGCGCTAGACAAGGTAGAGATCGTCACCAATCCGTCGGCACGATACGAAGCCGAAGGTGGCGGCGGCATCATCAATATTTTGCTCAAGAAGGGAAAAAACCTGGGCGTTAACGGCACTTTGATTGTTTCGGCAGGATCACCCGAAAATACCGGCGTTTCCACGAGTTTCAATATCAAGAGTGCCGAATCGAATATTTTTGGAAATCTCGGATACAGCAAACGCAACAACCCCGGGAACACCAAAATCAACCAGGAAAATTTTGACGGCAGTCGCAACCTTACCAGTTACGTTGAGGAACGCCGTAGAAACCAGCGCGCCAATGAAGGCTTCAACGGCAACATCGGGATTGAGTTGTACTTAGACAAATCGTCTTCCTGGACGCACACGCTCTCTATGCGCAACAATGACGGGGAAAATCCCGAAGAGGTGTTGTACAACAATTACTATGTTGACTCTGTTTACTCGAAAACGCGCCGTTACAATGCGGTAAAAAGCTCGAGCAACAACATAGAATACGCCACGAATTACACGAAAAAATTTAAGAAAGACGGGCACAAATTCACAATTGATGCCTCGTTCTCCAAGAACCTCGATAACGACAGTTCTACGATTTTAGGAACCAATGTCGTTCCCGTTTACAATCTGATTTCCTCAGAAAAGACAATCAACGACCAAACACAAAACCGCAACATCATCCAGGCCGATTATGTACTGCCGTTTGGCAAAGGCAGCCAGTTTGAAGCGGGTTTTCGCGGTGGCTATTCTAAGCTGCTCACAGACTATCGGGTACTCGAGGACACCAACTTTGATGGGATTTTCACCACCAATTTTACATTTACCAATACTTTAGAATACAAGGAGAACATTTCGGCGGCTTATGTGAATTTCGGTTCCAAGCTGGGCAAGAAATTCTCGTATTTATTGGGCTTGCGTTTTGAGGACTCGAATATCAGGATCAACCAATATACTTCTCAGGATTTCAATACCAAACACTACCAGAATTTGTTCCCGAGCGCGTTTTTAAATTACGAAATCGCTGAGGGCAACAACCTCACGTTGAGTTACAGCAAACGCATCAACCGTCCGCGTGATCGCTTTATCAATCCGTTTTCATCGTATTCGAGCAATGTGAATTTATTTCAGGGAAATCCCAACCTCGACCCTACTTTGATTGATGCTTTCGATATCGGTTATCTCAAAAAATGGAATAAAGTAACGCTGAGCGCCTCTTTGTACCACAATCGCCGTAAAGACGCATTTCAGTTTGTGCGTTATGAATCGGGCAGATTTGTCAATAATATCCCGATCATCATCAACTCGCCTTTTAATCTGGGCAACAGCTACAACACCGGTTTAGAGATCACCGCGAACTACACGCCGTTCAAATGGTGGCGCCTCAATGGGAACGTGAATTTCTACAATGCAGAAACCAGCGGGAATTTCACTTATTTCAAAACCGATTTGGCTACCAATGCAATGGTGCCAACGACAATCGATTTCGATAATTCAGCCACGACCTGGACGGCGCGTGCCTCATCCAAATTCAACCTGCCTGCCAAGATAGATTTGCAGCTCAACGGGAATTACGATGCCGAGCAGAAAACCGCACAAGGGAAAAGCAAAGCCAATGCGAGCATGAACTTCGCGCTGAGCAAAGACATTTTAAAAGACAAGGCCACGATTGCCTTCAATATCAACGACGTATTTAATTCCAGGAAACGCATCAACGAGGTTGCGCTTCCTACCGTGAACTCTTATAGTGAAATGCAATGGAGACAACGCCAATTCACGTTGTCATTCACTTACCGTTTCAACAAACAGAAAAACGACCGCGACAAACAGCCTACCAGACGCGACAACAGCGATCAGGGCGGAGATGAATTTGGGGGATAATCAGTTGAAAGATAAAAGTCGAAAGATAAAAGAAACCGATTGGAGTTACACCCTTCCGACTTTTAGCTTTCGACATTAGACTTTCGACAAAAAAAAAGGAACCTATCAGGCTCCTTTTTTTGCATTCGGCTGTTACGCCTCCTGCTGTTTCTTCGCTTTACGCTCCTTATACATTTCCCAAAGCGCTCCGCCAACCCAATACTGGAGGAATCCCACCAGGAAAAACATCAGCCAGAAGCCCATGGTTAAAATACATAAGAACAGTAGAAAGCCCAAGTACTGTGAAAATTCAAACATGTTTTCCGGAATTTTTTTGAATTATACGCAAATGTAAACTTAATATTTTTTACCGCCAATTAAATCCAAATCAATTTTTATAAAATAACATTTATGCTTAATTTTGGGCAGGTTTTTAGGAGCTGATTCCGGCTATCCGTTGCAATCTTTTTTGCAGTCATCCCATATACAAGGAATGAATCCTGTTCATATGTCATCCCGAGCGCAGTCCAGGGATCTTGTCAGGCAAAAAAGGATTTCCACTGCTATCCGGGCTAGGGCTTCCTTAAAAACTTCAACATTCAACATTCAACCTTTAATGTAGAACAACGAATGTTGAACAACGAATGTTGAAGTTCTCAAGAATCCAGTAAAATCAAACACCAACATACAATGGAATACAGAATAGAAAAAGACACCATGGGCGAAGTGAAAGTCCCGGCAGACAAATACTGGGGTGCACAAACAGAGCGTTCGCGCAACAACTTCAAGATTGGTCCGTCGGCATCGATGCCCAAAGAAATCATCGAAGGATTCGCTTACCTCAAGAAAGCGGCGGCTTATGCCAACTGCGACCTGGGTGTACTGCCAACCGAAAAACGAGACGCGATAGCCGCCGTCTGCGATGAAATCCTCGCCGGTAACCTCGACGACCAATTCCCGCTTGTGATCTGGCAAACCGGATCGGGTACACAAAGCAACATGAACGTCAATGAAGTCATCGCCAACCGCGCACAGGTTTTGGCCGGTGGGAAAATCGGCGAAGGCGAAGCGATCGTCAAAGCAAACGACGACGTCAACAAATCGCAGTCATCCAACGATACCTATCCAACAGGAATGCACATCGCAGCCTACAAATCGGCGGTAGAAATCACGCTTCCGGGCGTACAAAAATTGCGCGACACGCTAAACGCAAAAGCCATCGAATTCAAAAACGTCGTCAAAATCGGCCGTACACACCTTATGGATGCCACGCCGCTTACACTCGGACAGGAGCTTTCGGGTTACGTAGCCCAACTCGATTACGGGATGAAAGCACTCAAAAGCACACTTTCACACTTATCAGAACTCGCGCTCGGTGGAACTGCCGTAGGAACCGGGCTCAACACGCCAGCGGGTTACGATGTGAAAGTAGCCGAATACATTGCAAAGTTTACGGGACATCCGTTTAAGACGGCTCCCAATAAATTCGAGGCTTTGGCCTCACACGATGCCATTGTAGAAAGCCACGGTGCGCTCAAGCAACTCGCGGTGTCGCTCAATAAAATATCCAATGATATCCGCATGATGGCTTCGGGACCACGTTCGGGTATCGGGGAAATCCTGATTCCTGAGAACGAACCGGGTTCATCGATCATGCCGGGCAAGGTCAACCCTACGCAATGCGAAGCACTTACCATGGTTTGCGCGCAGGTTATGGGTAACGACGTAGCGATTTCGGTTGGTGGCATGCAAGGCCATTACGAACTCAACGTTTTCAAACCGGTGATGGCGGCCAACTTTTTGCAATCGGCCCGATTGATCGGCGATGCGTGCATGTCATTTGACGAGCACTGCGCACAAGGAATCGAACCCAATTACACAAGGATCAAAGAATTGGTAGACAACTCATTGATGCTCGTCACTGCGTTGAATACCAAAATCGGGTATTACAAATCGGCCGAGATTGCCCAAACCGCGCACAAAAACGGTACAACCTTAAAAGACGAAGCCGTACGTTTGGGTTACGTCACAGCAGAAGATTTTGATGCTTGGGTGAAACCTGAAGATATGGTGGGAAGTTTGAAGTAATTGATAATTGACAATTGATATTGACCCGCGGCCTTGAGGTTTGCGGGTTTTTTATGCCTAAAAAAATTTCGCTTTTAACAATTGTATTGGATTCTTATTTGTAAATTTTGAACGCTTAAATGATTGTCACCTAAAATTTTAACTCAATAGCAAATGCCCGAGAATAAAGCCCTTATTGAAAAAGAGTTGCTGTTACAACGCAACAAACTCTGGAGCGAAGCGCAGGTTTTGGCGCAGGTCAAAAAAATCTTCGATGAACAAGGTGCCCAGCGGGATAGAATCACAGACAATCTTGAAGACGATTGTGAGGCGACGCAAAACGCGTTCGACCTGGACTTGCTCGAAACCCATCGGATTTTCCACCTGACTCAGATCAGGGCGGTTTGTATCGACTATCGCTTGCGGTTTTTGGACAGCCGATTTTTTAAGAACGGCATTCCCGAGGAAGCGGTTTCGAAAATCAGTACACTCGAAAAAACGCACCAAGTCGAACTGCGTGGGTTTAAAATTATGGCGCCCAGTAAAGCGTTTCAATTACTCAGTTATGATGACCCATTGTTATTCGCGCCCATCGGGAACGACTATTACTATTTAATCCACCAATGAGGAAACGACCTGACTACCAAACGAAAATGGCTCATGAAACCCTTCAAAAACCTGATGAGTTTTACTTTGTTTTGTGTTCTCGTAAGTCTTTTAATCACCTGGATGACGCCTGAGACCAATTTAAGCAAATCGGTGCCCATGGCAGGAATTATCATCTTTTTGTTTGCGTTCAAGTCAATTGTGGCGGTATTCCTGTATGCCTTTTTCATGCTGGGCAAGAATTTCAACTCGGCCATCTGGGATAGAAAATATTTCAACAATTAATTCCCAGATTCGGCTTCCTTCTTCTCTTCTATTTGCTTCGCCTTGCCTGCAATTTCGGGATCCTGAATCAGCTTTGCTCCTTTTGCAATCGCGCCGAGCACAATCCCGGCAGCAATCAACACGGCGTTCTTGAGGATGTATTGTCCTTCGAGTGTAGGCACAAAAGGCGCAATTTCCCAGGTTTCATGGGGAAAAATGACGAGCGGCAATAGCGTTCCGGCCATTTGAAAATACAATACCGGAATCACATATTCCATATATTTTTTGGTGAGAATGCCAATCCCGATCAGACATTCAAGTGCCGCAAGGATAGGCATGGAAACTTTGGGCTGGAGTGTGTCGAAAGTGAGCCATGAAATGGTTTTGGAAGCGATGGCTTCGGCCGCACTCAGTTGCCCAAAAAATTTGAGGAATCCAAACCAAAAGAAAATGATTCCCACAGCAATTCGAAGGACCGCTATTCCTTTCTTTTCAATGGTTATCCGCAACTTCTCCAAAACAACAGCGATGGTGTCCATATTTTTGTTTTGCTTAAAATTACAAAAAATGGACTGCGGGGTTTTTCGAAATTCCCGCTATAGTTTGATGAATTTAGAAGTTGAAGCACGGCCGTCGGAATGTGACCGAATTAGATAAGTTCCTGGTTGTAGCTTTGAAACATCGACCACGTTGACCGATGCAACAGACAAAACCATTTGCCCCAAGCCGTTGTAAATCAAGATGGATTGGATTGGTGTTTTAGATTCGACGTGAAGCTTCTTGTTTTAAACCCGGCATTTTGGCCTTATCCACCATCATCTTCACACGGATCAATTTTTCGAGTGGTTTTTCGAGACTGTAGTAAAGCAACACCGCAATGACATTAAGCATTAGAAATTCAACAAAGTATGAATGACTGCCATAGTCGACCATTACAATCAGGAACCAGATATGGATTAAGTAAAAAACATAACTGCTTTTGCCCAATACCTGCAATAACTTAGACGAGAATATTTTAGAAATCAATGTCTTTTCAGTTACCAAACCCCAATAAAAAGGTAAGATGCCAAAAATCGGAATTACAAAAGTGTTGAGCAGTTTGCCGAATGGTTGTTCAAACCGGTCAATGCGAGCGCTTTCTTTTATTGACAGCACGTAGACACCTAGAAAAATCACACCCAATCCGAAATAGGTAAAATATTTTGTGTCGCGTCTTTGATGGTATTTTTTGAATAAGACAGCGAGAAAAATCCCGGCGATGAATTCAGAAATACGTCCAAATATGGTGTAATTGAACATGAACGAATCATCCCGCAAGAAACCGCGTAAATCTAAAACGCCTACCAAACGTACCAGAATCAATCCGGTAACCAAGAAAACAACCGGCACCACAAAAAGATAGGAAACTCTCTTTCGCATCAGTACAAAAAGAGCGGGAACCATGAAATAAAAAATTTCCTCCAAGGTCAATGACCAACCCGGCGCAATTCCAGACTGGAAAAAGTCATAAAAAAAACCTTTGAGCATGGAGATATTCAGCAGGTAGAGTTTGAAATCAAAAAATGTAAATTGCCTTTCACCAACAGCCAGATAAACAAAAAACAGCGTAGTCAGGATAAAATACATGGGATAAACGCGCGCAAATCGCTTGACCATATAGTTCCTGAAATTAAATTTGGGCAGGCTGTAATATCGGTAGGTAATCAGGAATCCGCTGAGTACAAAAAACATGGCAACGCTCACGTAAAACTCGCTAAAAAAACAATTGATACGGTGCGAGAAAACGCTTGGATAAAAAAAGACGAAATGGCACAAATAAACCAAGTACGCCGTAAAGGCTCTGACTCCGGTTAGTGCCGGAAAAAATTGGCTCTCAATGTTGCCGCCGGCGGTTGTCTGCATACCCAAATGTAATATAAAAAAGCCCTGCAATGCAAGGCTGTTATTTTAAAACGCAACATTCCATTTAGGAAGTTTACCATTCTCTTCAAGGAATTTCTGCAAAATCAAACCTTCCACATAAGTCGGGATGAATCTGTTTTTCGCGTTGAAAGTCTCATACCAAAATACCTCAAGACGGTCGCGTTTTTCAAGTTTCATTTGCGCGGGCCACGAATATTTGCGTCCGGTTTTGGCAAATTGGTGTCCGTTGACAATCTTGTCGTAAAGCCCGCCGTTCTTGCTTTTGAGCGTTCCGTCGTTTTGGACCGTTCCGGTAGAACCTACCATGATGAGTTCTTTTTCTTCGTTAGAGGCATCGTAGACCAGGAAAATACCACTTCCACTTTGGGACGCGTTGCAAACTTCCTCTAAGCTATCTTCGGCGGTGAAATTAAAATTATTGTTGGTTTTGAACTTTGTTAATTCTTTGTACATCTTAATTCTATTTACATTAAAAAAAATACCCCACGAATCCGTGAGGTATCTGTATTTTTCATTCGGGAAATTATCCCATGACTTCTTTTACTTTCTTACCGATCTCAGCAGGAGAATCCACTACATATATGCCATTCTCGCGCATGATGCGTTTCTTGGCTTCGGCTGTATCGTCAGATCCACCAACGATGGCTCCGGCATGACCCATCGTTCTACCTTTTGGTGCGGTTTCTCCGGCAATAAACCCGATTACTGGTTTGCGGTTGCCATCGGCCTTGATCCATTTGGCAGCATCGGCTTCGAGTTGTCCGCCGATTTCACCGATCATGACAATGCATTTGGTTTCTGGGTCATTCATGAGCATTTCTACGGCCATTTTGGTCGTGGTACCAATAATTGGGTCGCCACCGATTCCAATCGCTGTGGTGATTCCCATGCCTTGTTTCACTACCTGATCGGCTGCTTCATAGGTAAGAGTTCCCGATTTTGAAACGATTCCAACCGTTCCTTTTTTAAAGACGAAACCTGGCATGATGCCCACTTTGGCTTCCTCGGGCGTGATGACTCCAGGACAGTTTGGCCCGATGAGTGTACAATTGCGGTCTTTGATATATTCATTGGCTTTAATCATGTCGGCTACCGGGATACCTTCGGTAATCGTGATGATTACTTTGATTCCGGCGTCGGCAGCTTCCATAATCGCGTCGGCGGCAAAAGCTGGCGGAACAAAAATAATGGTCGTATCGGCACCGGCTTGGTCTACGGCTTCTTTGACAGTATTGAAAACCGGACGATCAAGATGCGTTGAACCTCCTTTACCCGGAGTGACACCGCCTACAACGTTGGTTCCGTATTCAATCATTTGCTCAGCATGGAAAGTTCCTTCGCTTCCGGTAAAACCCTGCACGATTATTTTTGAATTCTTATTGACTAAAACGCTCATGATTTATTTTTTATGTTGTTTTTAATGCTTGCAAAAGTAAGTTTTTACAAACGGTTTTTAAAGCTTTTTACTAAAATAATTTAAGACAGTTGGCTCATCTGGAATCCACGGAACAATTGGCCATCCTTGAGTTCCCAAATCACCATGAAATGTGCCAGGAGCATTTCTTCGCGTGGGTTCTCGATGGTTTTGATGTAATGCGAGTATCGTACGGCAACACCGTCTCCGTCCTGTAAAATGTGGCTGATGCGCGCCTTAGATCGCACATAAGCCTTGCTCATTTCTGTCGTCATCGCAAGGATTTCGTCTTTCTTGAGCTGAATAAACCCCTTGCTGCTGTTCCAGTCCAGGGTAATTTCGGGATGAAGGTAAGTGTCCATGACCTGCGGGTCAATCAATGCATCGGATTTGTAAAAATCCTGGACAATTTTTTTGGCAGACTTCATTATTTGAGTTTGTTTAGTATTTCTGGTATGCGTTTGACGTTGGCCAACTGCTTGAGTTTCTCGCGCGATTCCTCGATGGGCGTCCCAAAATAACTTTTACCGCCTTCTACCGATTTGGTCACGCCGGTCTGGCCCATAATCACCGCCTTGGTGCCGATGGTGATACCGCTTGTGGTACCCACTTGTCCCCAAAGCGTAACCTCGTCCTCGATGATGACGCAACCCGCAATTCCCGTCTGTGAAGCAATCAGGCATTTTTTCCCGATTACGGTGTCATGACCCACGTGTACCTGATTGTCGAGCTTAGAGCCTTCACCAATGATGGTGTCGCCACTCACGCCTTTGTCTATCGTACACAACGCGCCAATTCCAACATTGTCATGGATGACGACGCGTCCGCCCGAGAGCAATTGGTCAAATCCTTCGGGACGCTTTTTATAGTAAAAGGCGTCGCCGCCCAAAACGGTCCCGGCGTGGATGATGACATTGTCGCCAATGACGGTGTGGTCATAAATCGAAACATTCGAATGGATGGTACAATTCTGGCCGATTTTCACGTAATTCCCAATGAAAGTATTGGGTTGGATCATCGTGCCTTCGCCAATCTGCGCCGACTCCGAAATAGCTACATTAGAAAACCGAAACGGCTTGAAATGCCTCGTAAGCCGATTGAAATCTCGAAACGGATCGTCAGAAATCAGCAAGGCTTTTCCTTCAGGGCAATCTACTTCTTTATTGATCAAAACCACGGTCGCGGCCGATTGCAAAGCCTTATCGTAATATTTGGGGTGGTCCACAAAGACAATATCGCCAGGTTCTACCACATGAATCTCGTTCATGCCGTGTACCGGGAAATCCTTGTCGCCTACGAATTGGCATTCGAGTAAATCGGCGATTTCTTGTAGTGGGAAAACCTTGGGAAACTTCATATTTTATTTTGGCTGTAAGCAATAAGCCACAAGCTTTAAGCTGCTGCCGAGGGCTTATCGCTTAAAGCTTATGGCTTAAAGCAATATTACTCTTTCACACGCTCCATATATTTCCCTGAAGCGGTATCGATCTTGATTTTATCTCCTTCGTTGATGAACAACGGAACATTGATAGTCGCGCCTGTTTCTACTGTTGCAGCTTTGGTGGCGTTCGTGGCGGTATTGCCTTTCACACCTGGTTCGGCATAAGTCACTTCAAGGATAACCGAAGCCGGCATATCTACCGACAAAGGCAAATCGGTTTCGGTGTTGATCTGCACCATCACTTCTGATCCTTCTTTCATCAAATCGGCTGCATCGAGCGCATTTCGGTTGATGGTAATTTGCTCAAAACTCTCGGTATTCATAAAGTTGAACTGATCGCCTTCGGCATATAAGTACTGGAATTTGTGCGTCTCCACACGGATTTCATCAATCTTGTGTCCTGCAGAAAAAGTATTGTCGATCACTTTTCCGTTGGTGACACTTTTGAGTTTGGTACGCACAAAAGCAGGTCCTTTGCCTGGTTTTACGTGTAAGAACTCGATGATTTTGTAGATGTCGTGGTTGAACTTGATGCACAATCCGTTTTTAATATCTGATGTAGATGCCATTGTATTTGAATTAATTATAAATGTTGAATTTTGAATATTGAATGAAGAATGGTTTCGATTCACCATTCCACACGCAGCACATTATTGGTAACTTCCCGTGTAGCCCTTCATCACGCCTCGCGAAGAATTCTTGATAAAATCGAGGATTTCATCGCGCTCGGGCGTGGCCTCCATTTCGGCCTCGATAATGCTACAGGCTTGCGTGGTATTGTAATTTTTTTGGTACAAAGTCCGGTAAATGTCTTGTATCTCACGAATTTTATCGGTCGAGAAACCACGTCTGCGAAGGCCCACCGAGTTGATGCCAACGTATGACAACGGCTCTTTTGCGGCTTTGGTAAACGGTGGCACGTCTTTCCTGACAAGTGATCCGCCCGAAACCATCGCGTGGTCACCGATATGGATGAACTGGTGTATCGCAGCCAATCCGCCGATTACCGCGTGTTTGCCAATCACCACATGCCCGGCCAAAGCCACACCGTTGACGATAATAGAATGGTCGCCGATCACACAATCGTGCGCGACGTGTGCATACGCCATGATTAAACAATTGTTCCCAACCACCGTCTGGCCCGAAGCAATCGTACCGCGGTTGATGGTTACGCATTCGCGGATGGTACAGTTGTCGCCGATAATGGCAAGCGATTCCTCACCGCCAAATTTCAAATCCTGCGGAACGGCCGAAATTACAGCGCCTGGAAAAATATTGCAGTTCTTCCCGATCCGCGCGCCTTCCATGATGGTGACGTTGGATCCGATCCAGGTTCCGTCGCCGATTACTACATTGTTATGTATCGTGGTAAATGGCTCAATGACCACATTCTTTGCGATCTTGGCGCCCGGATGAACATAGGCTAAGGGTTGATTCATTTGTCTGTATTTTTATCGTCGAGGCAAAGTTTGCTGCTGCGTTTCGCCCGATTGCTTTTATTGCTTTTTTGAAATTTGCGCCATCAATTCGGCCTCTGCAACCAACCTGCCGTTGGCGTAGGCATTGGCGTGCATATGGCAGATTCCGCGGCGTATGGGTGAGATCAAATCGCATTTGAATACCAACGTATCGCCGGGCAACACTTTGTATTTGAATTTCACGTTGTCTATCTTCATGAAGTAGGTGAGGTAATTTTCTGGGTCCGGAACGGTGCTTAAGATAAGGATTCCTCCGGTTTGCGCCATCGCCTCGATGATTAAAACACCGGGCATTACCGGTGCGCCTGGAAAGTGCCCCACGAAAAACGGTTCGTTCATGGTGACATTCTTCAAGCCTACCACATGCGAATCCGACAATTCAAAGATTTTATCAACAAGCAAGAACGGCGGACGGTGCGGCAACATGGCCATAATTTTATGGATGTCCATCAACGGTTCCTGGTTCAGGTCGTAAACCGGAATCTGGTTTTTTTGCTCAATCTTGATGATCTTAGACATCTTCTTGGCAAACTGCGTATTGACAAAATGCCCTGGTTTGTTGGCAATGACTTTTCCTTTGATGCGCGTTCCTATCAAAGCCAAATCACCCACCACATCAAGTAGTTTGTGCCTTGCAGCCTCGTTTGGATAATGCAGCGTCAAATTATCTAGGATGCCGTTGGGTTTTACCGATATTTTGTCCTTCCCAAAAGCCACCCTTAAATTCTCCATGGTCGAAGGAGAAATTTCCTTGTCTACATAAACAATCGCATTGTTGAGATCACCGCCTTTGATGAGCCCATTTTCGAGCAAAGATTCGAGTTCGTGAAGGAAGCTAAAAGTCCTCGCCTCCGAAATTTCGGTCTTGAACTCAGAAATATTCTTCATGGTGGCATTTTGTGTACCCAATACTTTGGTTCCAAAATCTACCATGGCCGTCACCTGGTAGTCGTCGCTTGGCATCACCAGGATTTCACTTCCGGTGGCTTCGTCGGTAAAGGAAATGACTTCTTTGACTACATAATATTTTCTTTCGGCCTCGAGTTCAACGACTCCGGCTTTTTCAATCGCCTCAACGAAATATTTTGACGATCCGTCCATGATGGGCGGCTCGGGCGCGTCCAACTCAATAATCACATTATCAACGTCGCAACCTACAAAGGCGGCCAATACATGCTCGGAGGTTTGGATTTTCACGCCCAATTTCTCCAAGTTGGTGCCGCGTTGTGTATTGACCACATAATTGGCATCCGCCTCAATAACGGGTTGGCCTTCCAGATCTACCCTTACAAAGGTGTAGCCGTTGTTGGCCGGAGCCGGTTTAAAGGTCATTTTCACTTCCCTACCGGTGTGGAGCCCTACGCCGGTGAGTGAGATTTCATTCTTTATGGTCGTTTGCTTCGCCTGTTCGCTGTAGCTCGGGTTTTTAACCATCTTAATCCTTTTTATTTATGGTTTTTTTTAATTCTTCTAGTTCATTGACAATCTTGGGCAAGTTTCTGAAATGCACGTACGATTTGTTGTAATCGGCATATCCAAACGACGGGCTGCCCTGGATGGTCTCATCATCCTTAATGTTTTTACCAATGCCCGATTGCGCTTGTACCCGCACGTTGTTTCCTATGATAAGGTGCCCTGCAATACCTACTTGTCCGCCAATCATGCAATTTTTTCCAATCTTGGTAGAGCCTGCAATTCCGGTTTGCGCTGCAATGACGGTATTTTCACCAATTTCTACATTATGGGCAATTTGTATCTGATTATCGAGCTTCACGCCTTTACGGATAATGGTCGATCCCATCGTAGCGCGGTCTATAGTGGTACACGAGCCGATATCTACACGGTCTTCTATGATGACATTGCCGATTTGGGGTACTTTTTTGTAAGTGCCGTCTTTATCGGGCGCGAATCCAAAACCATCTGCTCCCAGGATGACACCCGAGTGGATTTCACAATCATTTCCTATGACTGTTTCAGAATAGATTTTAGCACCCGCGTAAATCGTTACGTTATTACCGATACTGACATTGTCTCCAATGAAACAGTTAGGGTAAATCTTTACGTCGTTACCGATCGTTACGTTGGTTCCGATATAACTGAAACTGCCTAAAAACAAGTGCTCCCCGTAAGTTACATTGGCCGAAATTACTGAAGGCTGTTCAATGCCTACCTTACTCGCCTTACGCGCCTGATCATAAAACTGCAGCAATTTGGTGAACGACATATAAGCGTCCTCGACCTTGATCAAGGTGGTCTTGATTGCTGATTCGGGAACAAAAGTGTTGTTTACAATAGTAATCGAAGCCTCTGTAGAATAAATGAAATTAGCATACTTTGGATTGGCAAGGAAAGTGAGTGAACCGCTGGTACCTTCTTCAATCTTAGACAACTTATAGACTTCAACCGTCGGATTTCCAACGACTTCGCCCTCTAAGATGCCCGCTATTTGCTCTGCTGTAAATTTCATTGGCTCGGATTGTATTTTCGGCTTCCGCAAAAACAAAAAAGGATTCGTTTTCTGAGAATCGGCAACAAAAATATAAAAAAATAGGTTCAGAATATTAACTTTCCGATAGTTGTTTCGGAAAACAAATATAATACTTGGTGACTGGTTTTGACAAGGCTTTCAAACTTAATTGGTCGGATACCTCGACGACATCTTCTATCGTACGGTCTTTCTTATAAATATGGATGGGTTCGGCCTCTTTGCTGTACGCCTGGTTTTTGATTTTTCCCTTGAAAACAAAGTAACCTGCCTCCTCTTTTGAGAGCTGGTATTGTGCTGCGAAACGATCGAGCAAACTTTCTATTTGGTCTTTCGGAAATTTTTCGCTGCTGAGTCTTACCTTGAGCAAATCGCGATTGATGATCATTTTGCTCAACGAACTCAGTATAAAATCATCATGATGTTGCCAGGATTTGAGCGCGCTCACAATGTCATAGTCATCCAGTTGCGAGAAAGTGTCGAGCACCGTTTCACTAAAATCTTCGAGCTCGATTTTCTGCTGCATGAAGAATAACAGTGGCTCTGACGCCAAAAGCACTACACCTTTCTGCGTGAGTTCTTTGGCGCGTTTGAGGATTTTGGTCAGGATCAACTCGGCTACCAAACTCGTCTTATGCAAATAAGCCTGCCAGTACATCAGGCGTCTGGCCATGAGGAATTTCTCTATAGAATAGATGCCTTTTTCTTCCATTACGAGTACATCGTCTACCACGGTCATCATCTGTATGAGCCGATCCGAGTTGATATTGCCTTCGGCGACGCCCGTGTAAAAACTATCGCGCTTGAGGTAATCCATACGGTCCATGTCGAGTTGGCTCGAAATGAGTTGCAGCATGAATTTACGGTGGTAATCGCCTTTGAAAATCTGGATCGCGAGTGAGAGTTTGCCGTCGAATAACTGGTTGAGCCTGTCCATAAACAGTAACGAGATGGCTTCGTGGTTGACATTCTCTACGATGCTGTGCTCCATCGCATGCGAAAACGGCCCATGCCCGATATCGTGCAACAGAATCGCCACATACAAGGCATTTTCCTCATCGCTTGAAATAGTCACACCCTTAAACCGCAACACCTCTACCGCTTTCTGCATGATGTGCATGCAACCCAGCGCATGGTGGAAACGCGTATGGTGTGCGCCCGGATAAACCAGGTAAGACATGCCCATTTGCGAAATGCGACGTAAACGCTGGAAATACGGATGCTGGATCAGGTCGTACACCAGTGGATTGGGAATGGTGATGAATCCGTAAATCGGGTCGTTCAGGATTTTAAGTTTGTTGATGTTACTCACGTGGCTTGGAATTTTGAGGAACAAAGATATGGTATTTGGGTTCAGGGTGCAAGGTGCAAGGGGCAAGGGGCAAGGGGCAAGGTTCAGGGTTCAGGGTTCAGGGCTTCACTACCTTAAACCTTGTACCCTGAACCCTATACCCCAAAAAAAACACCAACATTGCTGCCGGTGTTCGTATTGTTTAAAGTGATTTTAAAATCCTGTTGATGGGGATTCCCAGTCCTTGCTTGAGCACGACGCGATTGTCGGTGACTGCCCAGACGGTGGTTTCTACCATTTTTTGCGATTCGTCGTCTTCAAAGAAAATCTTGATTTTAGAGTGTTCGAGGTTGCCTAAGGACTGCGCACGAAACAGTTCTATGTTGCGTTGCAAACGGGCGTCCTTGTCTTGTAAAACTTCTGTATTTGGGAATTTTAAGCAGCGGATGTGCTCTTTTTCAATGGTTTGAAAATTAGTAGTCATGGGGTTAAGATTTAAATTAATAATAGATTTGGGATAGTGAAAGTAATCAAATATATTTACAAATCACAAAATCAACCACTTTTTTTCATTTGCTGCCTTGTTAACAACCATCACAAAATCGGGTTTTTCGGCGACTATCGATGCCAAAGGTGCCGAACTGGTCTCGTTCAAAAACACTACAACCCATCGCGAATACATTTGGGAAGGCAATCCCGATTTCTGGGGCAAACATTCACCGGTATTGTTCCCCATTGTGGGCACCTTAAAAAACGGGAGCTACCGTTACGATGGTCAAACCTACGAGTTGCCGCGCCACGGATTTGCCCGCGACCGCGAGTTCAAGCTTATTGAAAAAGCACCAGACAAAGCCGTTTTTTCACTACAGAGCGACATCCAAAGCCTAAAGAAATATCCATTTGAATTTGAGTTGCAGCTGAGTTATACTTTAACCGATAACCTTTTGGTGGTTGGCTATAAGGTAATCAATAAGGAAGCGTTTGCGATGCCTTTTTCTATTGGAGCGCATCCGGCTTTTGCGTTACCGCAATCATTTGGCTCGTATGCGCTGCAGTTTGATCGGCAAGAAACGCTAACCAGCTACGAGCTAGAAAACGATTTGTTGTCAAACAAAACCAATCGCATAACAACCAACAATGGCATATTGCCTCTCGCCTATTCATTATTTGAAAAAGACGCACTCATCTTTAAAAAACTGGCATCTAAAGCCATTATCATTCTTGAAAACCAAAAGCCGCTTTTGCGGTTCAGTTTTAACGACTTTCCAAATTTTGGCATCTGGACCAAACCCGGCGCGCCATTCATTTGCCTCGAGCCTTGGCTGGGCTACTCGGACCTGATGGATGCTAATGGCGATCTCGTTCAAAAAGAAGCGATCCAATTGCTCGATGCAAACAGCAACTATACGCTGGAATTTAGCATGGAAATCTTATAATACTATAGTTATTGCCTGTAAGCTGTTGTCCTGGCACGGTTTTACTTTTGTAAGACCCTGCACAAACCAGGAGCCAGACCATGCGCTACATTCCCATTTTCCTTTGTTTACTATTCCTTTCAACCAGTTGTGCGACTCGAAAAAGACCCGAATACCAGGTATTTTGCAACACACAAGAACGAGCCGATTATTTCAACGCCTACGACGCTACATTGCAATTGTGGGACGCACCTTTCCTGCAAGAAGATGTGACTACGAGTTACGGAATTGCGCACGTAGTGGTTTCTGGGCCGGTTACGGGCGAGCCGGTTGTGCTCTTTCATGGTATGGATGCCAGCTCAACGATGTGGTACCCGAATGCCAAAGCACTGAGCCGTGAATATCGCGTATATGCCATAGACTTTCCACTCGAAGCCGGCAAATCGATAGCCTGTCGCAATCCGCTCGACTCCAAACAAATCGTGGCGTTCTACAATGAAATTTTCGACCATTACAAACTCGATAAGATTACCCTTGTCGGTGCCTCGCGTGGCGGGTGGATGGCTACCAACATCGCCTTGCTTTCAGGCAAACGCGTCAAGAAGTTGGTATTGCTCAGCCCTGCACAAACCATCGGTGGACTCAAAAGCCCGCTGAAGGTCTTGTCGGCGGTAAAATTGAAATTGCTTCCCAATCGCAAACGGCTTGAGCATTTCTTTGACACCTTTTCTACGCATCCCGAAAATATCGATGCGCGATACAAGGAGCAATTTTACCTCGCCAACCTCTATGGTGACAGCAATCCTCAATACATCAATATGCTGCGGTTTTCTCAAAAGGAATTACGAACTTTGAGCTTTCCTGTGTTAATCCTCGCTGGTGACCACGATATCGTCAACAGCCAGAAAGAGCTTGACAAAGCCCACGGATTATTCCAGAACGTCGAAACAGTCATGATTAAAGATGCCGGGCATTTTTTGAGCATTGACCAATCGGCGGTTGTCAACCAAAAGATTCTCGATTTCTTAAACAAAGACCAACATGCTGACCATTCAATTTCTGCCTTTTAAAAACCTCGAAAGCGAGCGCTTGCTGCTGCGCGAAATCACCACTGCCGATGCTCCCGAAGTACTCGAATTGCGTGGCAATCCTCAAACCATGAAGTATATTCCGCGACGATTGGCAACCAACCATGAGGATGCGCTTGCACACATTGCCATGATATCTGAAAAAATCAAGGACAACACCGGAATCAATTGGGCAATCACCTTAAAAGGCAATCCTAAAATGTTGGGCATCATTGGGCACTATCGAATCCAGCCTGAGAATCACCGCGCCGAGATCGGTTACATGCTGTTGCCCGAATACCAAGGAAAAGGGATCACGTCCGAAGCCATCAAACTCGTCACTGCCTATGGTTTTAATGAGATGCAATTGCATTCTATAGAAGCCGTAATCGATCCCGAAAACACTGCTTCCGAAAAAGTACTCCTTAAAAATGGCTATGTCAAAGAGGCGCACATTCTAGAGAATGAATATTATGGCGGAAAATTTTGGGATACCGTAATTTATTCGTTGCTCAAACGCAACTTTAAAAGGTAATCATCGGCCGAATTTGGGAAGCGACCGAAGATACAACGCTTCTACTTTTGCACGCGCCCACGGTGTTTTACGCAGGAACGTGAGGCTCGATTTGATACTCGGGTTGTCTGAGAAACATTTGATTTTAATGAGTTCAGACAAGGTATCGAAACCGTAAAAATCAACCAATTTCTCGAGCATCATCTGTAGCGTTACGCCGTGCAAAGGATCTTTGGAGGTATTTTGCATTCGGCAAAAGTAGGGGTTCTAAACAAAAAACCACCAATCTGCATCGGTGGTTTTTTAAAGGGCTATGATGTAATTACTGTACGGCGAGCAATGCATTGATGTTGCCGTAACCAAACTCTGCATTTTTATTGGGATAGAAATTACCCGCCTGACGCATTTTGGTCAAGACCTGTGTGCGCGTCCACGACGGGTTTTTAGACCAAACCAAAGCAGCAATCCCAGCTGTGGTAGCCGTTGCCACCGACGATCCGCCCACATAATCTGTTTGGTTGTCGTAATAACTATCTACGGGAACCGTATTGCCCGAAGCTGCCCTTTGCATAACAACCGTAAAATCGATCTTACTGCCCGAATGACAATCGTCGCATTTTTGAATCGCGGCACCTTCCTTGACTCCGGTAACGGCTACACATTCGGTCATCGACGCAGGAAATATTACTCCAACGAACGTTGTAAAACTCGTAGAGGTTCCGCCAGCACAGAAGATCAATTTTCCTTTACCATAAGCGTATCTCACACCATCCTCGATTTTACCCACCGAGAAAATATGTCCCATAGACATGGAGATGATTTTCACATTGGTGTTGTTTCCTAAAGCGGTAAAAGCATTCTTGACTCCGTTTTGCTCGTGGTAACTGTCGAGCACCACGTTCGATGCGGCGCGGTAAACTACCAGATTCGCACTGTAAGCCACGCCAACCGGAAGCCCATTGTCGTTTCGCGGCGCGCACGCCACAGACGACATGCTTGTACCGTGGCCGCATTGGTCGTTCGGGCCGTCGGTTGTGGTGCTCCAAGGCCAAATCGAATCGACATAGGCACCATACTTCTGGATGGTCCTACCAATAGAAAACCCGTCATTGAAACTGGCATTGAGCAGGCTTTGGTTGGGCGAAACACCGGTATCTACAATCCCAATGGTAACGCCTGCTCCGGTACTGTAGTTCCAGGCCGATGGGATGTTGTGTTGGTAAAACGTCCAGGGTGCTTTGGCATTGGGCGTGATGGTGGTATAGTCGGCGGCACTTAAGGCCGTGGATTCGAACCCGCAACCAGAAGATCCCGAGCTCGACGCAGTGCGTTCCTACGAATTTTGTACCGCGAAATAGCGATAATCGGCTGGTTCAATGTAACGGATCAGGTTGCTTTTGCGCAAGGCGATGAGGGTTTCCTGTCTGGTGATTACGACATCGATGAGATTGAGGTAAGGATCGGCAGAAACGAGCGTTTTTTCTAAGGTGCTGTCTTCGTATTGCATAATCAGCGTAAGCAGACTTTGTTGGATCTGCGCGTTGTTGGCCGATTTGGCGCGCTCAAAATCATTTTTGGAGTTCCCGAAACCAATGGTTATGAGATTTTGCCCGTTGACCGAAGCGCTCCACAGCAAATGGTTGGAGGCGTTCTTCCAGTTGAAACCGCCTCGTGACAACGCTTCGTCTATCTGGGCATTGACTTGCTTGGCGGTCAGTGGTTCTTTTTGAGCAACAGGAATAGCAATCGTGTCTTGCTGTATCGTATCGTCCTTAGAACACGAGACAAAAATCAAAACGAATAGAATCGACAATTTTAGCAATTTACTTGACATATTGGTTTGTTTTGTTGGTTTGACAAACGAATATAACCAAATATTGAATCGCATCACCAAAACAGCCATAAAAAGAAAATAGCCATTGCGTTGCCACAATGACTATTGTTCTTCCCTAATCCAGGGATCCTTAAAGTATGAAACTAAAATAAGAACTTGACACCAACCTGAAGGTTACCCAGTAAACGGTCTGCCACCGAATTCATAGGATTGGCGGTGAAACCAAACTTGGTAGTCTTGTCTCCCACGTTTGGCGTTGAACTTGAATAACCAACATTAAGTATAGAGAAAGACGTTTCTACCGTCATCCATTTGTTTATTACATAGTCGAAACCAGGAGCCAATTCAAGGTTTACCGACATCGTTTTAGAATCGGCCACTTTCTCCTTACCGAACATTACTGGCACTGCTGCTTGTCCGTAGAAAAAGAAACCGCCTTTGATGTTCCAGTACTTACGCACCAATGGTTTTACCACGAAAGTGCTTTTGTCTGAAGTGGTTACCCCTAAATTATTGTCGGTTGAGGAAGCGATGTTCCCAACTCCTAAACCAACGGTTACAGATGGGGCAACAAAAACACCCACAATTGGTAGGATCATGTTAGAATCGGTTTTGGCATCTCCGGTTTTTTCGCTTGAGAACGACACTTGTCCGGCAACCCACCAGGTTCCTTGTAATCCTTTATCTGCAACCTTTTCCTGTGCTTGAGCTGTTAGTCCTAACATTAAAACTCCAGCGGCTAAAAATAATTTTTTCATTTGTTTTGGTTTTAAATTACAGGTCAAAATTACAGGCAACTTTGTATGCAAAAACTGATAAAAATCATATACCACACTATTTTTTTTTCAAGATAATTTTGGCCTTTTGCGCTTTTTACGACCCGCATTTTGTCTTACATTTGCAGCATCATGGTAAAAACAGTCAACATTCTTAACAAGCGGGCTAAATTTGATTACGAGGTGCTCGAGACTTATACTGCAGGCGTCGTGCTTACCGGCACCGAAATCAAATCAATACGCGTAGGCAAAGCCAACATCACCGAAAGTTTCTGCGAGTTCAATGAAGGCAATGAGCTTTTCGCCATCAATACTTATATAGAAGAGTACGCGTTTGGCAACCAGTTCAACCACAAGGCGCGCAACGAACGCAAGTTGCTGCTCAACAAACGTGAACTCAAAAGCCTTGCGAAAAGCGTGCAAACCAAAGGACTTACCATTGTGCCGCTCAAACTCCACACCAATGAAAAAGGCTTGGCCAAGCTGGATATTGGTCTTTGTCGTGGAAAGAAAACCTACGACAAACGCGAATCGCTCAAGGAACAGGACACCAAAAGAGATCTCGACCGCATCAAAAAAGCCTACAACTAAAAATGAAATCTTTGCTTAGGAATGCGCGTGAAAACAAAGGTCTCGGTACACGTGAGGTGGCTAAATTGCTTAAGATCGACGCAGCGCTTGTGAGCAAGTTTGAAAGTGGCCAGCGCAATCCCACCAAAAAGCAACTCCAGCAATTTGCAGCACTTTATGCGATTGATCTGGACGAACTCACGTTGTTGTGGCTCAAGGAAAAAATATTGCGGGCAATAGAAGGCGAACCGTTAGGAACCCAGGCGCTCATAGCCGCCCAAAACGAAATCCAGCCAAGCCAGACCAAACCACAAGCTGCCGCAATCGATGCGTTGTTTGAAGAAATGGACGCACTCAAAACCAAAATAGAAAGCCTGCGAGACAGTCATGGCTAGCGTATTCCGATACCGGTGCGCTGCTAAGGCCAACCTGAAATTGGGACAAAGAAATAAAAGAAAAGAGCTGAATTACTTCAGCTTTTTATTATTTGATTATTTTTTTTGCGATTTTCACGCTCCCCGATTCGATACTTACTGTATAAATACCCGAAGCAAAATCAGCGGTATTGATTTTGGTTTCGCCATAGATTAATTGTTCCAAAATCAATCTTGAACTCGAGTCATACACTTTGATATTTCCAGTTTTGAATCCATTTATAGAAATTTCATCATCAAACGGAACTGGTGCAATTTGTACCGTTTGCTTTTCAAAATCAGCAGAAGCGAGTGTGCAGGTCAAGGCCGTTCCGGGAACATATGCACTGCCGCTACCCGTAGTCCACCAATGTCTCCAAAAGCCACCCGATCCCGTTTCCCAGTTTGACAGTTCAAAATAATTCGATCCATTCATAGTGCCTGGAACCATGTAGGCTTTTACCGCTTCTCCGTCCCTATTCCAAACCAAAGGTTGATTCGGGCTACAGGTTTCAGGTAAAAACTCGGTCGTGCAATTGGCTTGCACAAAGTAAGCATACTCCTCGTAATTCGGGTAGTCGCCATACCCCGAGGCCTTTCCATTTTCATCGATGCAGATTGCCACATATTCATTCGCGGCAATTCCAAACGAGCGCATGCCGCTCTCGCTTGCAATCCGCCCCATAAAAGTCATTAATCTTCCTCTGCGGTCGGGGTTGTCAAAATGCGTATCGGTTGTCACGTTTTGCAGGAAAGGAATAGTAAGGAAATCGTTATTGTCTAGCGTAACTGCAGCGTTATACGGATTTGATAATGCAGTCGACGAAGTAATTGTGCCATTCTGCGCTGAGAAATACCGCCCGCATAAAATAGCCATACCCGCGCTCGTCCCACCAATCGGGGCATGCTTGACATTGACGTGCGCGTTGATTAAGTCCTCGAGCGCATTGTTTTTGAAATAGGAAACGTAATTGTATTGGTCGCCGCCCGCAAACCAAATCATCTCGGCATTGGCCACCTTATTCAAAACATAAGGATTTGTAGCACCGGCGACCGAAGTGATTACCAAAGTCTCGACCGAATTCACCTGTACGCCCAATTCCGAATACAAATAATCATTGTACCCATTGCTTCCCGAGCTGCGCAACACCACGATATCGCCGCCATTTGCTTTCTGTAAAAGCCAACGCATGGCATTGTCGTGCTCGGTGGCGCCGCCCATAAGACAGATTCCGGGCTGGGGACTGGTGGTGACGTCGGTAGCGTTTCCGGTGAAATAACTCGTATAGCCCTGCGCCAAAAGCGAAACCGGGAACAGTAAAACTATTAGTATTTTCTTCATTTCTAGTTTTTGTTTTCCAATAAAGGTACAAAACGAAATTCGCCAAATTCATGTTTCTCAAACTGTGTCTCATTTTTTCTGATGAGCATGGTCATGATCTGGTGGTCTTCGCCAAGCGGAATCACTAGCCTTCCTCCTATCTTGAGTTGTGCCATGAGCGGTTTTGGGATAATCGGCGCGCCGGCGGTGACAATAATACTGTCAAACGGCGCATGATTGGGCAAGCCTTTGTAACCGTCGCCAAACGACAAATGCTTTGGGCGGATGCCGAGTTTTGGGAGCAAAATGGAGGTTTGTTTGAAAAGTTCATTCTGTCGTTCTACGCTGTACACCTTGGCGCCCATCGTACACAAAACCGCAGTCTGGTAACCCGAACCTGTTCCTATTTCCAAAATTTTATCGTCCTTTTTCACCTCGAGCAACTGACTCTGGAACGCCACGGTATACGGCTGCGAAATGGTTTGTCCGGCACCAATCGGGAACGCCTTGTCCTGATAGGCGTAGTCTTCAAAACCCGAATTCAGGAACAAGTGCCGTGGGATCTTTTTAATGGCCTCCAACACGTTTTTATCGGTGATGCCTTTCTCCAGCAGCAGCGCCGCGAGTTGGTTGCGTAAGCCTTGATGTTTGGCGGTATCTTTCAAAATATTGGGGATTTTATTCTTGTAAAAATGGCTGTCGCAAATATAATTTTTTGAAGCTTTATCCCGCTATCCGCTGTATCTTTTTTTTTCGTCCCTCCAAAAAAAGGATGCCGCTGCTATCGGGGCTAGGGCTTTCGTACAAATTCAAAATTCATCATCCAAAATTCAACATTGGTAAACCAAAATTCCTATTTTTGTTCCTCTCTGGTCCAAGGGCCAAACCGTTACGAAATAAAAAATACACTTATGCTAAAAGTTGGCGTTTTAGGTGCCGGGCATCTTGGGAAAATCCACCTGCGTTTGTTGCAGCAATCCGATAAATTTGAACTCGTTGGTTTCTACGATGAGAACCTTGAGAACGGCGCGAAGATCGAAAAAGAATTCGGCTACAAGCAATTCCATACCATTGCCACGTTGATTCATGCCGTGGATGTGATCGATATCGTCACCCCGACGCTTTCGCATTACAAATGCGCCAAGGTCGCCATCAAGTCGGGCAAGCACGTTTTTATCGAAAAACCCATCTCTAATACCGTTGCAGAAGCTGAGGAAATCATCGCGCTTGCTAACGAATACAACGTCAAAGGACAAGTGGGCCATGTAGAAAGGTTCAATCCTGCGTTCATCGCCGTCAAAGACTCAATCAAAAACCCGATGTTCATAGAAACGCACCGCCTGGCGGAGTTCAATCCGCGCGGCACCGATGTTCCCGTGGTGTTGGACCTGATGATTCACGATATCGACGCCATCCTTAGTGTGGTTGGTTCTAAAGTCAAACACATCAATGCGAGTGGTGTCTCGGTCATTTCAGACACGCCGGATATCGCCAACGCACGTATTGAATTCGAGAACGGCTGCGTGGCCAATCTAACGGCAAGCCGTATTTCACTCAAGAATATGCGCAAATCGCGTTTCTTCCAAAAGGATGCTTATATTTCTGTTGACTTCCTCGAGAAAAAATGCGAGGTAGTGAAGATGAAGGACGCGCCAGAAACGCCGGGCGATTTTGACATGATCCTGCAAAATGCCGAGGGCGTCAAGAAACAAATCTATTTCGCCAATCCCGATGTAGAGCAAAATAACGCGATCCTCGACGAGCTCGAAACCTTTGCCGAAGCGATCACCAATAACACCACTCCGGTCGTAACGCTTCAAGACGGCACTGAGGCTTTGCGTGTGGCTTATCAGATCATCGATTGCTTTAAAAAATAAACAGATTCCTCCTTCGTCGGAATGACAAGAACACTAAACACTAATTATAACATTTAAAAATGAAAAACATAGCTGTAATCGGTGCCGGTACGATGGGTAACGGAATCGCGCACACTTTCGCCCAAAGCGGATACACCGTAAAACTGATTGACGTTTCAGAAAAATCTTTGGATAAAGGCATGGCAACCATTGCCGCCAACCTAGATAGAATGGTGTCTAAAGGAACCATTTCCGAAGAAGACAAACTTAAAACGATTGGCAACATCATCACTTACACTGATCTGAAGGACGGTGTCGTGGGCGCCGATGTGGTCGTAGAAGCGGCTACCGAAAACGTTGACCTCAAACTCAATATCTTTAAGCAGCTCAACGAATACTGCTCGCATAGTACTATTCTGGCTACCAACACTTCTTCTATTTCAATCACGCAGATTGCAGCGGTTGTCACGCATCCGGAAAGGGTAATTGGCATGCACTTTATGAATCCGGTGCCGATTATGAAACTCGTGGAGATCATCCGCGGTTACAATACGTCATCCGAAGTCACCAAGGCCATCATGGAATTATCGGTAAAACTCAACAAAGTTCCTGTTGAAGTCAATGATTACCCTGGTTTTGTGGCCAACAGAATCCTCATGCCAATGATCAATGAAGCGATCGAAACCCTCTACAACAAAGTCGCCGGCGTTTACGAAATAGACACCGTGATGAAATTGGGTATGGGCCAACCCATGGGGCCTTTGCAACTCGCCGATTTTATTGGGCTCGACGTTTGCCTTGCCATCTTAAACGTAATGCACGACGGTTTCAAAAACCCAAAATACGCGCCGTGCCCGTTGCTTGTGAATATGGTTCGTGCGGGGAAACTCGGAGTGAAATCGGGAGAAGGTTTTTATGATTATTCTGAGAGTAAAAAAGCAGAGAAGATCGCGAAAATGTTTTTATAACCAACAATGGATAATGGATAATTGATAATTACCAACAACGAACATTATCAATTGTCAATTATCAATTATCAATTTACTTTGGCAACAATCATCCCTTTCAGAGCGGTTCGTCCGGCGCCAGACAAAGTCAGCCTCGTAACGTCGCGTTCGTACGACGAATATTCGGCTGCCGAATTGGCCTCGCAACTCGACTTCAATCCGTTTTCGTTTTTGCACGTCCTGAACCCGGCTTATGTGAACCAACAAAAGATTGGTCTCGAGAAACGCTTTAAATTGGTCGCCCAAAAATACCACGATTTCAGGTCAGAAGACATATTGGTGCAGGAAGAAAAAGAGGTGTTTTACCTTTATGAGATCCAGGCGAAAACCCAGACTTATACAGGTATCATTGCAGGAACGTCTGTTGCCGATTACCAGAATAATGTCATCAAAAGGCACGAGGATACTTTGCAGTACCGCGTAGAATTGTTCAAGGACTATTTACACCAGACGGGATTCAATACCGAACCGGTTTTGATAACTTATGCCGACAATAAAAATCTGAATGATTGGATTAGCCAAAAAAAGCTAAGTCCTTCATTATATGAATTTTCGACTACTAGGAAAGAAAAACACATTCTTTGGAGGATTGATTCTGAAGCCGATATCGAATGGCTTAAAAACCAATTTGAAAACATCGGGGATTTGTACATCGCCGATGGTCACCACCGATCGGCTTCGGCAGAGTTGCTTTACGAGCAGGACAAAGCTTCGGGCAATGCACACCTTGATTATTTCATGA
>ENA-UOWO01000730-UOWO01000730.1-activated-sludge-metagenome-genome-assembly--contig:-NODE-730-length-45764-cov-9.700781_pt1 | contig 45764 bp, 47 predicted proteins | sample MGYA00238148_ERZ761564 | MGnify/ENA primary metagenome ERZ761564 (study PRJEB28885, sample SAMN05720194) | activated sludge metagenome | isolation source: Anaerobic digester | place: USA... | reverse complement strand
TGGCCCAGCAGGGCCTCACCGAGAAGGATGTCACCCTGGTCAACATGGCCGCGCCCGACGCTGGTGCGGCGTTCGCCGCCAAGTCGATCAACGCCGCGGTCACCTGGGAGCCGTTCGGTACGCAAGGCATCAAGTCGGGCGGCAAGCTGCTGCTGACCAGCAAGGACACCCCCGGGGCCATCGTCGACGTGCTGGGCGTCGGCAACGACGTGCTCAAGAATCGCCCCGACGCCGTGAAGCTGCTGGTGGCGAGCTGGTTCGATGCGCTCGAGTACGTCAAGAAGCACCAGGCCGAGTCGTTCAAGATCATGGCCAAGGCCTCGGGCGTATCGGTGGCCGAGTTCACCGAGATGTGGAAGGGCGTGCGCATCCCCACGCTGGCCGAGAACCAGACCGCGCTCGGCACCGCGCCCGGCTCGGGCAGCTACCGCAAGACGGTCGAATCGATGAGCAGCTTCATGATCGAGCAGAAGCTCATCACGCAGCCGGTGGCGGCCGACAGCATGGTCTCCGGCGCCTTCCTGCCGGCCAAGTGAGCCCCGGGCCGCGGCTAGCGCGTGGCCTGCCGCCGGTAGCGCAGTGGCGGCACGCCGACCCGGCGGGTGAAGGTGGTGGTCAGGTGTGACTGGTCGAAGAAGCCGCAGCGCAAGGCGATCTCGGCAATGACCAGGCGGGAGTTCACCAGAAGATCCCGGGCCTGATCCACGCGCAGGCCGATCAGGTACTGCTGCGGGGACCGGCCCGTCGCGGCCTTGAAAGCCGCCCCGAACCGTTGCGGCCCCATGCCCGCGATGGCAGCCAGATCGGCGACTTCCAGCGGCTCGTTCAGGTGCTCGATACAGCAGTCGTGAATGCGCTTGAGCATCGCCGCGGGCAAGGCTGCGGGCGGGCGTCGCCTTGGGGAGTCGCCCGTGGCGCTCGCCACTCGCAACAGGCCGCAGATCAGCGCTTCTTCGGCTGAACGGGCGAAGCGCCGGCCCAGCGCGTCGGTCGCTCGCGTCTCGACCCAGGCCCGTCGGCACAGATCGCTCAGGAACGGGTCCTTGAACGAGCGTGCCTGCAGCGGCTCGAGCTGCTCCACCGCCTGGCCGGTTTCGGCCGCGATGCGGGCCACGGCATCGGCGCCGATCGAGATCATCAGGTGACGTTGTGCCTGCGAGAGGTGCAGCGTGGCCCCGGCATGGGGCGGCGTGATCGGCGCGAACATGCCCGGACGCAACCAGTCGGTGTGCCAGCGGTCGTCGATACGGTGGCTCAGCCGGGCCTCGCCCTGCAGCACCAGGCACAGGGTGAAGTGGGGGGCGGGCTCGTCGTGCAGTTCGGTCGCGTCCAGGTTCACGTCATCGAAGCAGAGCGCCGGGCGAACGGGCGAGGGATCGAGTGCTGCGGCGGAGTTCATGCCGCGGTGACTTGCAGTTCCCGTGCCGCGGCGGCCAGATCAACGCGCTGATGACCAAAAGGGCTGCGCTGGTTGCCGCTGGCGGTGTCTCTTCGGTTCGAAGCGGTCGATGCCAACCAGCGCTCGCAGTACAGGCGGCATTTCGATCTGCATGGGCAGGGCGGGGACGGGTGATCACGTGCGCCGTCCCTGGGTTTTCCTTGGGGGCATCCGTTTCGGTGACCATCGGCGATCGTGGTTGAATTCGGGTCCGGCTCGGCCGCAGCGGCGGCCCGTCTCCATCGAAAGGAATGCAGTGAACAAGCTCTGGATCGGATTGATGGGGGCTGCGCTGAGCGCCAGCGCCGCGGCCGAATGGACCGAGATCGGCGGCAACGAGAGCATCACGTTCTATGCCGATGTCGCGACGCTCGATTCGTCGGGCGGCACCAAGAAGATGTGGACGCTCGTCGGCTCGAAGTCCGAGCGCAAGTACGGCGAGATCAAGTTCTCGTCGATCAAGACGCAGTTCGAGTTCGACTGCCCGGCGCAGAAGGTCCGCCAGCTCGAGACGGCGTTCTATGCGGGTCCGCTGGCCGATGGCGAGCGCGTGGCGGGTTACGCCGACACCGGCGATTGGGAGCCGATCGTCGAGGGCACGGTCAAGGACGGCCTGGCGAAGATCGCCTGCGAAACTGCCGTCCCGAAATCCTGACGCAGCCCGTCCGACCGGCGCGCCGGCCTCAATCCCTGCTGTGGCGCTCGATCAAATCGGCAATGCGCTGTGCCGCGTCGCCTTCCTGCGCCATGAGCGCCGAGTCACGCCGGCACGCGGCGGCGATCGCCGGGTCGTTGATCAGGCGGTCGATCGCCTGTGACCAGCGGCGAGCCGAGCCGCGCGCCGGCAGCCGCACGCCGACCCCGCGCTTGACGAGTCGAGTCGCGTTGTCGAACTGGTCGTGTGCATGGGGCACCAGCCCTTGCGGCACGCCCGCTGCCAGCGCCTGAGCCGTGGTGCCGATGCCGCCGTGGTGGACCAGTGCTGCCAGGCGCGGCAGCAGCAGGTCGAAGGGCGCGTAGCCCACCGCTTGGGCGAACGGCGGCAGCGGCTGGGGCAGTTGATCCGCGTACGGCGTGATCAGCAGTGCGCGCCGGTTCAGTGCCGCGCACGCTGCCAGGGCGCGCGCGAAGAAGTCCCGGCCGTGCGCCATCGCCGAACCTGGCGTGAAGCCGATCGGCGCCGTGCCGCCCTCCAGGAACTCGACCAGCGTCGGTTCCAGCGAGGCGTCCGCCGCAGACCAGCGCGGAAAGCCGGTGGTCACTGCTTGTGTCGGCCAGTCGGCCTGATGCGGTGCAAACCACTCCGGCCAGGCGCACACCACTTGCTGCGGTGAATTCACCCAGTGGCTCATGACCCTGCGAACGGGGGGCAGCCCGAGAGCGCGCCGGATCGGATCGAAGCCGGGGACGATCACGCGGTCGATGAAGCCGCGTTCGACGCTGCTGTGGATCAGGCGAACCAGCGGTGCTGGCCAGCCGCTCAGATCGCCCACGCCGGGCAGCACCGCCGGTGCCTGGGCCGAGAACATGCAGATCGGCGACAGGTGCACCGTGACGGCCGGCAGGCCGTGGGTCTCCTGCGCCAGCCGAACCGGCCAGGCCAGCGTGCTGCCGACCAGCATCGTGCGGCCCGGCTGCACGCGCGACAGCAGGCTGCGATGGGCCTCGAGCAGCCGGGGCTGCATTTCCTGCCACAGCACCGGGAAGCTGCGTCTTGGATGCCACAACGCGGCCTGCTGCACGACACGCTGGTAATCGGCCTCGGTACCGACCGGCGTGAAGCCCAGGCCGGCGGCTTCGATCCGCGTCCGGAAATGCGGCGAAGTGAGCAGTTCGACGTCATGCCCGCGCTGCGCCAGGGCCGTGCCGATCGCGATGAAGGGGTGCACGTCGCCGGCGCTTCCGACACAGGAAATGAGGATGTGCATCACCGATTGTGTGCAGCACGACAATGGCGCCCGGCTTCCCGGTTCAACCCCCCCATGCGCATCGACCAGATCCGACAGCGGCTGCGCGCCCACGGTGCGCTGCCTTGTCACGAGCACCGCGTGCTGCGGCTGTGGTCCAACGCGTTGTCGCAGGACAGCGGGCGTCGCAAGCCGCAGGACTTCCTGCCGCTGGGCGTGCGCGCCGAACTGGCTGCACTCGAAACCGATCTGCAGGGACTGGCACGCCTGATTTCCGAACACCCGGCAGACGATGGCTCGGCGCGCCTGCTGGTCGGGCTGCACGACGGGCAGACGGTCGAGTCGGTGCTGCTGCCGCGCGATGGGCTGTGCGTGTCCACGCAGGTCGGCTGCGCGGTCGGCTGCGTCTTCTGCATGACGGGGCGGGACGGCCTGCTGCGCCAGCTGGGCAGTGCCGAGATCGTTGCGCAGGTGGCGCTCGCGCGCAGCCTGCGTCCCGTGAAGAAGGTCGTCCTCATGGGCATGGGCGAGCCGGCGCACAACCTCGACAACGTGATGGACGCGATCGAGCTGCTGGGCACCGAGGGCGGCATCGGCCACAAGAACCTGGTGTTCTCGACGGTCGGCGATCGGCGCGCCTTCGAGAGGCTGGGGCAGGGCCCGGTGAAGCCGGCGCTTGCGCTGTCGCTGCACACCACGAAGGCCGCGCTGCGCGCGCGGTTGCTGCCTCGTGCGCCAGCCATCGAGCCGGACGAACTGGTCGCACTCGCTGAAGGTTATGCGCAGGCCACCGGTTACCCGGTGCAGGTGCAGTGGACCTTGCTGGCAGGCATCAACGACGGAGACGACGAGCTCGACGGCATCGTGCGGCTGCTCGCCGGCAAGCGCGCGATCCTGAACATGATTCCGTACAACGACGTCGACGGTCTCGACTTCCAGCGGCCGCTTGCCGAGCGCGCGCGGGAGATCGCAGTCACGCTGCACCGCCGCGGCGTGCTGACCAAGCTGCGCCAGTCGGCCGGTCAGGACATCGATGGCGGCTGCGGCCAGCTGCGAGCGCGGCAGGCGCCCGATCCTGCGCACGTGCCCGACGACCGGCTTCGCATCGTCGCTGTTCGTCCGCGCTGACGCGCTTCAGCGTGCCTCGGCCTGCGCCGCAGGTCTGATCCCCGCTGCAGCGACCGTCGCTGCCGGCGCGCCTTCCGTGGCAGTCGGTGCAGGCTTCACCGAGATCACGCGGCGCGGCGTATCGGGCGACTCGTCGAAGAGGCTGCCGGTCTGCTGGTTGGCCTGCTGCCAGTCCTCGACGTTGCGGATGATCGTGGGCTTGATCAGCACCACGAGTTCCTTCTTGCGGCTGCTCACGTCGTTGTTGCTGAAGAGCGCACGCGTGACCACGTTGTTCGAGCTGCCCGGCAGCCCCGAGTTGCGGCCGTTGGCCTCGACCTGCATCAGCCCGCCGATGGCCACGATGTTGCCGTCGGTCACCCGAACCACCGTGTCCGTCTCGTTCACGCTGCTCGATGCCAGCGGCAGCTTGTAGCTGCCGATCGTTCCGAGGTCGATCTGCTTGGTCTTCTCGGTCACCGCCGTCACCGACGGGTGCACGTGCAGGGTGATGGTGTTGGCTTCGTCGATCTGCGGCGTCACGTCGAGCGCGATGCCCGAGAAGAACGGCGTCAGCGTCAGCGTCGGCAACGTGGTCGTGCCGTTGTTGTTGTTGTTTCCCGCGGTGATGGTTCCACCCGACACGTTGGTCACGAAGTACTCGTCGGTGCCGACCTTGAGCACGGCCTTCTGGTTGTTCAGGGTGGCGACCCGCGGGCTCGACAGGATCTGCACGTCACCGTGGCTTTCGAGGAACCCCAGCACCGCCTGGAAGCCATTGGTCGCCAGCGCCAGGCCCAGCGTGCCAGCCCCGGCTGTCGGCAGCGAAACGTGGTCGATCAGCAGCGAACTCACGGCCGACGGCAGCGTGGGGATGCCCTTCGAGTTGGACACCAGCGCGTTGCCGGCGTTGCCGCTGGTCTGGCCGATGCTGCCGCGGCTGCGCAGGATCGACCAGTCGATGCCGCTCTGGAATCCCTCGCGCAGTTCCACTTCCACGATCTTGGCCTCGAGCATCACCTGCCGCTCGATGGCGAGGCGCGAGGCTCTCAGGTAGGCCTCGACCTGTCGAAGCTCTTCGGGCATGGCGCGTACCGCGATCGTGCCGGACTGCGGACTGGTGATCACGTTGCGGCCGTTGGCGTTGCCGACGATGCTGCGCAGTGCCTCGCTGGTCTCTGCCCAAACGTCGGAACTCGAGGTGGTCGAGATCTGGCTGCTGTCGAGCGACGCGCCGCCATTGCCCTGGTTGCTGCCGTTCGGCGATCCGCTGCTGTTGCCGGAGTTGTTGTAGTTGTTGTTGCCGTTGTTCGTCACCGGCGCCGATCCGGAGCTGACGCGGACGTCGCTGCGCCCCTGGCGCTTGGCCTGCAGGTAGTTGGCCATGAAGATGCGCGTCTGCAGTGTCGGCGGGTACACGGTGATGCGGCGTCCGTCGATGCGGAAGTCGTAGCCGTAGACGTCGCGGATCGACTCGAGCGCCTCACGCACCGTCACGCCGCGCAGCATCACCGACAGCGTGCCGCCGACATCGGGGTGCATCAGCATGCTGTAGCGGGAGTCGCTGACCATCGCCAGGAAGACGTCGCGGGCTGCGGCACCGCTCACGCTCAGGTCGAAGCGGGGTTCCGGCGGCGTTTCGGGCCGGGGAGCCGGCGCGGCCGCAAGTGGCGACGGGCTGGCTGCCGCGGGCGCCTCGACTGTGGCTGCCGACGCAGGGCTCGCTGCGCGCGCCGGTGTGCCGGACCGGGCGGCGAGCAGTTCATCGCGCACGGTGTCGCCGGCGTTCGGGCTGCGCAGCGGGGTCTGCAGTGCGCATCCGGGCAGCAGGGCGGCGATGCCCAGAGCCAGCAGCGTCGCGGCCCCGCGATGCCGGGGGGCGCTGTGACTCGCTTGAATGGGTTTCATCATGGCGACTCGCCTCGTATCAAAGTTTGGGAACAGCGGTGTTTCGGGTTCTTGCAGGCCTTGCGCGCGGGCCGGCTGTCAGATGCGGCGGCGGCTGACTCCACCGCGACCTGCTTGACGACATTGCCGTGGAGCGGGATCCGGGTGACGCTGCCACCCTCGCTCACCCACACGTCCGTTTCGGTGATTCGTTCGATGCGTGCGCTGCCCAGCAGGTCGCCCACGCCGCGGCGCCGCGTGCCCTCGACCACATAGGGCACGCCGTCGATGCGCACCAGGTGCTTCGGCGTGGACGGCGGTGCGGCGACCCCACCGGGTGCGTTCGGGGTGGCCGCAGTCGGACGCGCTGCCGCAGGCGGCACCGTCGGATCGCGCATCGTCTGTGCGTCGATGCCCTGGGCGTGCACCGCGAGCGACATGGCCGCTGCGGCCAGCGCCAGCCAGGCCTGCCTGCTTGCAGCGAGGCGCTTCATTTCACCTCTCCGGCCAGGAACAGGCGAACGCTGAGTTCGGGCGGCGTCTGCTCGGCATGGATCTTCAGCGGACCCCAGCGCAGTTCAGGCAGGGCGCGCTCGAGATCGGCGAGGTACTGCACGATGTCGAGGTAGCTTCCGCTGACACCCAGATCGACGGCTTGCCACTGCAGCGAAGCCGCCGCGGGCGCATCCTTGCCCTTCGCGGCGGACTTCTCGCCGGGCCGTTCTGCGACGGTGATCAGCCGGGTCAGCGTCAGTCGATCGTTGCGGCGCAGCACCTGATCGACCAGTTCGGGCAGCCGGGCCGGCCGTCCCGCGTCGCCGAGGCGTTCTCCGATCTGGCGATCCACGTTCTTCGTCTCGTCGATAGAGCGCGCAAGCCGCTGCTGCAGGCTGTCCCGGGGCCCGTCCGAACCCGCGTCGCGGGCGGCCGAGTTCAGCTTCTGGCGCAGGGCGTCGAGCTCGCGGGCCTGTGTTGCGGCTTCGGCGCGCAGCGCGTTCTGCTGCGCCTTGGCAGGCGCCAGCACCAGCGTGTCGGCTATCGCCCCCATCACGAACATGACCGATACGACGATCATCAGCCGCTCACGCAGGCTCAGCGCCTCGATGCGCCGCCAGTGCTGCTTCCACAGAGGCTTCATCGCACCGCTCCTGTGCCGGGGGACATCGCCGTTGCAGTGGCGCGGCCCAGTCCCGTGCTGCTGACCATCGTGAAGCCCCAGCTTTCGGGTGCGCCGGCCGGTGCGGTTGCGGCACCGGGCGCTGCGCCACGCTCTATCCTGACGTCCGTGAGCGGCTGGCCCGCCGTGATCGGCTGGGTCGCCAATCGCGCCAGCCACGGCCGCAAGTCTTCGGGACGCAGGGTGCGCCCGCTCAGTTCCAGCCGGTCGTCTTCGATCTGGATGTCGGTCAGCCAGGCCGAAGCCGGCACCGTCAGCGCGACGCGCTGGAGCAGCGCCGAGCGGCTGTTCGCGCCATCCAGCCTTCCGCGCAGCAGTTCATCGAGCAGTGCCCGACGGATCTGCAGCGTCGCTTCGGCCTGGACCAGTTGCTGCTCGAGTGCTGCGGACTCGCGTTCGCCGGATGGATACGCCGCCAGCGCGGCGTTCAGCCGGGCCTGCTCCTGGGCCTGGACGGCGCGTGCTGCGGCGGCTTCCTTCTTCAGCGTGCCCAGCGTGGACAGGGTCCACAGGCTCATCGCGACGATGAGCACGGCGCCGGCCAGGACGGTACCGGCCATCACTTCGGCAGAGAAGCGCTGCTTCGGTGCCAGCAGCCCTTCCTGGAACAGGTTGATCTGTTGCGACATGGTCGATGTCCTCAGGCGGCTCGCGCTTCCTGGCGCAGCAGACCGCCGAGCAGCGTCAGCGGGATCGGTTCGTCATCGGCCGCGGACGCTCCTTCGAACAGGCCCCAGGCATCGAGCGGCTCGACCGGCAGCGACAGCGTGCGCTCCAGCAGGGCGCGGAAATCGGCAGTCTGGCTGCCGGCATCGACCCACAGGCGATCGAGCGGCCGGTCGGGCCAGGATCGTTCCCAGGTGTCCAGCGAGCGCTGCACCTCGAGCGCCAGCCGCGAGACGGATTCGGTGGCGGCGGGCCGCACGTCTTCCTCTTCCGCCCCGTAGTCGATCATGTCGACGCCCTCCAGCTCGGCCGACATCAGGCCGCGTGTCTTCGAGACCGCGGCCGCAGCCAGTAAGGCCAGGCTCGGCGTGGTGTCGATGGACTTGACCGACCATTCCAGGCGGCGGCAATAGAACAGCTCTCCCTGCGCGCAGATGGTCAGCAGGCATTGCGCGCCGTGTCTGACCAGCGCCGCGCTGACTTCGCCGGGTCGGCCCTGCTGTTCGGACAAGGCGCACTGCAGGTTGCGCTGGGCCAGTTCGGCGATGTCGAAGACCGTCGGCCGCAGACCCGCACCGGACATCCATTCGCCGACCTGCAGCATGCGGCTGTTCTGCGCTGCCGCCACGTAGAGCTGATGCCGCTGGCCCGGCCGTGGCGCTCCGACCTCGAGCACGTCGATGGCCAGTTCATCCACGGGCGTCTCGACCATGTCCTTGATGCGCCATCGGGCCGCGGCTTTCAGCTCGTTGTCCGGGACGGCGGGCGCGTCGATCTGCAGCAGCTGGCATTCGGCCAGACCGAGCACGTTGACGACATCGGTGTCTGGCAGCCCGATCAGGCGCACGCGACGCGCGAATTGCTGTGGCGTGTCGCGGCCGCGTCGGGCGGTGCCGCTGCGCAGGATCTGGCGGCCTGCAGCCTGCACGAAGTGGAACTCCTCGTCGCCGACCGAGATGGCGAGCCGCGTTGCCGATGCGTTCTTCGACTTCCAGGGCCAACTGATCATCAGTAGTTCTCCCGCCGGTAGATGTGGTTCTGCTGCGTGCTGTGCTGCCCGAACGTCGCGCGCGCCGAGGGGTCCTTGTCCAGGCTGCTGCCGCACCATGCGCCGCGCAGGAACGCCAGCGAGGCACCGGATGTGGCCGCATCGCCGACGCCGGGTGTCCAGGCCTGCAGGCAGGATTCGTCGGTGGCCTTGCTTCCCAGGCTGAGCGCCACGTCATAGGTGCCGTAATGGCCCGCTGCAGGCGCCTTCAGCGTCAGCGAGCCGAGCCCGCCGGACAGGACGATGTCGCCGATGGCGGCGGTGTCGGCCGCGGTGATCGTGCGCATCAGGTTGCCGAAATTCATCGCGCCGACCGGAACACTGGTGCAGCTGTCGAGCGTGTTGGTGTCCCAGAAGGTCGTGTTCCAGTACTGCGCTGCAACGGGCAGCTTCAGGGCCCGGTCGGCAGGCCCCGCCGCGTTCGAAACCCGGAGCCGGCCGAAGCGCAGCGGCACCGTGCCGACCAGCGTGTGGTCGCTGGCGCCGCCGGAAGTGCTCGCCATGTCGTGCGCGGCCATCGCCACCCCGTCGCTGTCGACCGGAGCCACGCCGAAACCGGCGTTCGGGAACGGGCCGTCCGGGGTGCTGGCGCGCGATGCGTTGGCGATCAGCTTCACGTCCTTGGCCACCCCGTTGCTGAAGCTGCCGGTGGCCGTACCCAGCGACAGTCGGCCGCTGGCGGTCGAGAAGCTGGTCGCGCCGCCGAGCCCGGCGAGGTTCCAGTCGGCGGCCGAGGTCGGATCGAGCTTGGCGAAGCTGCCGGCGTAGTTGGCCGTGGTGCTGCCCGAGACGCTTTGCGCGGTCAGGGTGAAGACCAGCTGGAAGTTCTCGCCGAGGTAGGTGAAGTCGGGGGCGCTCGCGCACGTGAGCGAGCTGCGGTTCGTCACGGCCGGGCTCGACAGCGCGAATCGGGCCGGCACGAACCTGCCGACGTTGGCGCTGGCGCTGCCGCTGATGCTGCCGGCCCCGAGGTAGTTGCCGTCCGCAACGCCCGGCGTCAGAGTCACGATGCCGACCTCGCTGTACGCCAGCGTCGTTGCAGTTGCAGCGCCGTTGTCGAAGCTGCCGCCAGCCAGCATGCCGTTGGCCAGCGCGCCGGCCTTGCCGCCTGGAGGCTGCGTCAACGTCGGGGTCAGCAGGACGTCTTCGGCGGGCGACTCCTTGCCGAAATTCGGTGTGGCTGCGCCGCCCGAGGTCTGCGCGGTCACGGTGGCCGTGAAACTCTCGCCGGCCTTCACGAACTTGGCACCCGCCGCGCCGGCCGCGGCTGGGTTGACGAGGAACGGGCTCGCGGACTGCTTGATGTTGCTGACCGCGAAGCCGGCGGGTTTGACGACGAAGGCGTTCGACGCGCCGCTGAGCGCGCTCAGCAGCGATCCGCTCGCGCCCTTGGTGACGTGCAGCGTCACCTGACCGACGTCTGCATAGGTGAACGTGAACGGCGCATTGCCGTTCGCATCGAAGGTCATCTGCACCGGGCTGTAGCTCAATGCCCCGGTGCTCGGGTTGCTCGCGATGGCGGAAGACTTGCCTCCATCGATGCTCATCAGGTTGCCTGCGGAACAGCTGGCCGGGTTGTTGCACCGGGCGGCCCAGTTGACCGTGCTTGCTCCAGTCAGCGCGGAGGTGCACGCCCCGGTCGTCGTGCTGGTCTGCACGGCACGCAGGTAATAGCTGGCGGACGCGGTCCCCGCTGTCTGCGAGGGGATCGTGGCGGCGCTGCCGGAGGTGGTGCTCGAGATCACGAAGCCTGCGGTGTTGAAGGTCGTGCTGCAGCTGTTGCCGGCCGAGCACTTGCTGCCGTTGGGACAGCACTGGCGAGGATTGGTCGCCGCCGTGCTCTCGCCCGACAGCGTCACCGTCACCGGCGTCCCGTCGGCCGCCGCCGCGTGGGTCAACGTGGTGGTGGCGACGCCGCTGTTGTCGAACTTGACCGTCGTGCTCGACAGCGTCCCTGCGCTGGTCGACAGCGTGGCCGTTTCGCCGCTGGCTCCGGTGTAGACGGTGCCGCACGGGGACGAGCTGCTGGCGCAGGCGGTCACGGTCACCGTGGTCGCCAGGCAGGCCAGGCTGCCGGTCGGCAGCGACAGTTCGTAATGGTCGACCAGGGCGACGGTCGTGCCGCAGGTGCTGACCGCCGACAGGCTCGATTGCGTTGCCGGCGAATAGGCGAAGGCGTTCGACTTGCCTGCGACGATGTTGCTTCCGATCACCGCGCCGGTGATCGAGCTCGTGTCGCCGAACTGGAGGTTGTTCGAGCTCGAGGGTGCGTACACCAGCAGGGCGGCCTTCAGGTCGTTACTCGCCTTCCCGTTGGCGTTCGGGTAGAAGAACATCTGCAGGTTCGACGGCGTGCCGCCGGCGTTCAGGTTGACGGTGCTGCCCGCATCGAACTTGCTGCCGATGTTGATGCGCACCACGCCGCTCGGGCTGACGACGATGGACGCGCCGTTGCCCATGGTGAGCTCGCCGATGTTGTAGTTGCCCGGCGCCAGCTTGACCGTCGCGTTGTTCGACAACTGCAGCACCGAGATGTTGTAGGTGCCGGCTGCGAAGGTCGTCGTGCTGTTCACCGATATCTTGCGCAGCGTGCCCGCCGACTGGCTGGTGGCGGTGCTGTCGGTGTTGCTGCCGTTGGCAGGAAGCGAGCTTGGCGACAGCGCCGGGAAGGTCGGTGCCGGGCTCGGGTCCAGGCGCACCCCTGTGTTCTCGTTCACCGCGCGGCCGCTGCCGCTGACCGCGAAACTGCTGGTGCCGTTGCTCACGGTGCTGCTGCCCAGCGACAGGTTGGACGCGGCGTACAGCGGGTACTCGGCTGCCGATCCCAGCGGCCCGCACTGCGACCAGGCACTGCCGCAGGCCATGCTTGCGACGAGGGTCATCGCCCGGGCCAGCCGGTTGCAGGCGATGCGCGCACGTGACTTCATCGCTGCACCGTCCAGGTCAGCTGCCGCTCGACATAGTTGGTGTCGGGGCTGGCCGCGGTGCTCGGGCAGGTTCCCTTGCTCGGCGCATTGCAGGCGTTGGCCTGGAGCTGATAGAAGACCAGCGCCGTAGCGCCGTCGCTGGCCGTGCCGCTGCCCGGCGTTCGGGTGCAGCTCACGGTGATCGTGTAGCGATCGAGGCCTGAGGCATTGAAGCTGGTGTTGCCGAAGCAGGCCGGAGCGGCGGCGGGTGGTGCAGGGGTGCGCAGCACCTGGAAGGCCGCCCATTCCAGCCCGGCGCGTGCTGCCTGCAGCGCTCGTGCCGATTCGATCTCGGCGGCCGAGCCGAGATGCTGTCGCTGGCTGATGTGGGCGATGGCCGCGCCCAGGCCGGCCAGCACGACGACGATGAACAGCACCGAGACCAGCGTGAAGCCGCCATCAGCGGCAGCGCTGGCGCGTGCGGCTCCTTCAGCCCGGAGCAGCGCGCTCAGGGAGTCGGTGCGCTCAGGGCAGGTTGCTGACATAGATCGCATGTTGCAGGCTCACGCTTTCGGTGTCGGTCGAGGTCTGGCCGGACAGCGTCAGGCTGAGGTTGACGATCGCGGCCCGGGCCGCGACCAGCGTGCCTTCGACGCCGAAACGGCAGGCGGTCACACCCGTGGCCAGCACCGAGCTGGTTCCGCCTTTCGGTGGGTCCGGCTGTGCAGCGACGAAGCCGTAGTCCTGGTGACGCGACAGCGTGCCAGCGGCCAGGTCGCACCGGTAGCTCACGGGTGGGCTCACCGCGATGACACGGTAGGGCGGCGCGCGATCACCCACCGGCAGGCCGGCCAGCGAGTCCAGCGCGATGGTGGTGGCTGCGCCGGCAGCGTTGGTGCTGCGGCGCCGGTTCGAGGCGGCCTGCGTGCCGACGCTGCTGTTCTCGGCATAGGCGTTGGAGCCACTGACTGCCTGCCCGAGGTTGTAGAAGACCAGCTCCTGGGCAGCGGCGAGGGTCAGTGGCGGGCCGACCACGTCGAAGCTGGTGTCGACGACGCCGAACTCGAGCGGGTTGCCGCCTTCGATGCTGTAGCGGGCCGCTCCGGTGGTCGGGATCAGTTCGATGCCCAGCCCCGAAGCGGTCACCCGCACGCTGTTGGGCAGTGCGATCGCGAGGTCGCGGCCGATGCGCCGCAGGGCCAGATCGGCGTTGTCGACCAGTCCGGTTCGGGCCACGGTCGCCATGTAACCCTGCACCGGCTGCACGATGAATCGACCGACCACCGCGAACAGGACCCCGGTGATGGCGATCACCAGCACCGCCTCGACCAGCGTGAAGCCGCGCTGCGCCGTTGCGTTGACCGGACGGCGCTCACAGCGAGGCAGTGGGCGCATGGCGGGATCGGTAGCCGTCGAGCGTCAGCGTGTTGCCGACCGGATCCGTCACTGTCACGGTGATGTGCAGCGCATCTCCGCTGGCGGCGGTCAGGCTGCCCAGCGCGGCGGTTGCCACGGCGACGCTGGCGCGGTAGCCCGACAGCCCGCTGACTGCGGTGTTGGTGATGTCGACGATGCCGCTCATCGAGTAGCCGTTGTAGTCGTTGACGTGGTCGAACTGGGGCGAGACAAAGCGCGTTTCGCCGCCCTCCGCACCGATCGCGTCGGCCCCACCTGCGCAGCCTGCGATGCTGCTGGTGGTCGCCACGTTGGCGTCGTCGCCGTCGCAGTAGGTGAACGGCATCAGGCTGACTTCCTCCAGCAGCGACTCGGCGATGGCCAGCGCCTGCCGCCGCAGCATCGGATCGGCGCTGGTGCCGGTCGCCTGCATGAACACGCTCAGCACCCCGGCCAGCGCCGCACTGACCACGGCGATGAAGATCACGAGTTCGACCAGCGACAGACCGCGCGATGGGCGGTGCGCTGAAGGTGCGTGGAAATGAAGGGAGAGCGATCGCATCGGCGCCTCGGAGGGTTCCGAAGTCGATGCTAGGACGCGAGCTTCCGGTTCAATGCCTCAAGGAGCGGTGCGAAAGAGCCCTGTTTCATTCTCGATCCGGTAGGCCATCGAGATGTCGCCGTGGCTGACGGTGACCGGCAGCGCTGCGCCGCTCGAGGTGATGGCGCGACCGCTGTTGCCGGCGTTGAAGGTGACGCTGCGGGCCCCGGCTTCGGCCAGGCAGGGCGATGCGGTGGCCGGGCAGGCGAGCGTCAGCAGTGTGCCGCCGGACGCGTACGCGTAGGTGGCGCCGGTGGGGGTGAACGTGGCGATCACGGGCCGGCGCTGCGTCATCGACAGCCGGTTCATGGCCTGGGTCTGCGCCTGCAGTTCGTCGGCAAACGCTCGCAGCCGGAACGTGGTCAGGTCGAGCGAGGGCAGCGCAAAGACAGCCAGCACGCCGATGATGATCATCACCATCACCAGTTCCACCAGCGTGAAGCCACGATGGCCCCGCGCCCCGCGCGACAGCAGTCGGGAGGTTCGGAGCCGTGGAGTCATGCCGAGTCGGGGCGACCTGCGCCCCGCGTGCCGTGTCAGCTGATGCCGAGCACCGTGAACGCCGCCTTGACTGCATCGCCGGAGGCCGGCGTGAAGACCAGGGCGCAGTTGGCCGAGAGGCCGGGCTTCAGGTCCTGCGATTCGATCGTGTAGGTCCCGCCCTGGGTCGGCAGCGCGGTGGAGTATTCGCCTTCCGTGTAGGTCTGCAGCGCCTTGGCGGCATCCTGGCAGTTCCCTATGGCCACGCCACGCTTGGCGTTCGCCGTGCGGGCCGCGAAGTTGACCGATGCGGCCGAGCTCAGCGAGCCGGCCACGCCGTCCACCGCCGCCTGGTTGGCATCGGACTTGAGATCGAGGAATTTCGGAACGGCCACCGCGGCGAGCACGCCGAGGATGACGATGACCATGATCAGCTCGATCAGGGTGAAGCCGGTCTGTCTGGAGCGCATCTCGGAATCTCCTGTTGGAAAATGGATTCGCCTGACGCACGCATCACGCATCGCATCGAGGCCTGCGTGCTCTATCGGTTGTTACCCGCATGACTTGAGGCCGAAGTCGGAGTCCGCGGACGGATTGCGCAGTCCTTCTCGAAGTCAGCCGCCGCCGCGTCCCTGAGCGGCCTGCCCGAGGTTCCACAGTGGCAGGAAGATGCCCAGGGCCAGCACCAGGACGAGGGCGCCGATCACGGCCAGCAGCAGCGGCTCGATCCGTGCCGCCAGGCCCTTGATGGCGTAGTCGGTTTCCCGCTCGTACATGTCGGCGACCTCGATGAGCAGGCCGTCGATGTCGCCCGTCTCCTCGCCGATCGCGATCATCTGCAGCACCACCGGCGTGAACACGCCTGCCGCCGTCGCGCAGCGCGACAGGCTTTCGCCGCGCTCGATGCCCTCGCGCATCTGTTCGATGCGCTGCGCGATGTAGGCGTTGTCGACCGTCTCGGCCACCACCGTCATCGCGCGGCTGATCGGCACCCCGCTGCGGCTGGCGATCGCGAAGCTGCGCGCAAACCTCGCCAGCGTGCCCTTGAGCACGATGGGGCCGGCGATCGGCAGCTTCAGCTTCATCCCGTCCCACAGCAGGCGACCGGGCGGGGTGGCGAGCCACGCTCGCAGGGCCCACCATCCACCGACACCGGCGGCGAGGATCAGCGGCCAGGTGTCGACGCTGAATCTCGACACGGCCATCAGCAGCTTCGTCATCGGCGGCAGCTCGGCCTTGAACTGGGCGAACACCTGAGCAAAGGTCGGGATCACGAACAGGTTGATCACGGCCATGGCGATCACGATGGCGACCATCACCATCGTCGGGTAGCGCAGCGCCTGCGCGATGCGCGCGCGCACGTCGAGCTCGAACTCGATGTGGCGGGCCAGCCGTTCGAAGACTTCGGTCAGGCGTCCGCTCATCTCGCCGACGCGGATCATCGCGACGTAGAAGCCGTTGAAGACATTCGAGTGCCGCTTCATCGCCGTGGCCAGTTCATGCCCCTGTTCGAGGCTGGCACGCAGATCGATCAGCAGCTTGATGAGCGAGTCCTTGGCCGTCGAGGCCTGCAGGCTGGCCAGTGCGCGCAGGATCGGAACGCCGGCCCGTTGCAACGCATACATCTGACGCGAGAAGATCAGCAAGTCCTGGCTGCTGACCGGAGACGAGCCCAGCCCGGACCAGCGCGCCCACGGGCTGGCCTGTGCTGCGGAGATCCGTTCGGTGATCGAAAGCAGCGTGACGCCGGTCGCCTCCAGCCGGGTGGCTGCGGCATGGGCGCTTTCTGCCTCGACCTCACCGTTCAGCGCCTCGCCGCGTGGGTTGCGTCCCGTCCATGCAAACGCCGCCATTTCAGTCGCTGTCCGCGCCCAGTCGCATCGCCTCGGCCAGCGAGGTCGTTCCAGCGCGCACCAGTGCCAGTGCATGGTGAGCCATCGTGCGGCCACGCAACTGCTCCTGGCCGAGCCGGGAGAACGCCACCGGGTCCGCATGTGTTGCCGCCTGCGCGAGGTCGGTATTCATCTCCAGCATCTCGTAGACACCGATGCGGCCGCTGTAGCCGCTGCCGTTGCACAGCATGCAGCCACGCCCGCGCAGCGTGCGCTCGCCAACTGCGTCGTCGCCGCCGAGCGCGGTCAGCCAGCCGACTTCCTGCGGTGTGGGGTCATGGGGCTCGAGGCAGTTGGTGCAGTTGACGCGCACGAGGCGCTGCGCGATCACCGCCTGCAACGCACTGGCGACCATGAAGGCGGGCGCGCCCATGTCCAGCAGCCGGAAGGGGGTGCTGATCGCATTGCGCGTGTGCAGCGACGACAGCACCAGGTGTCCGGTGATGGCCGCACGCAGACCGATGTCGGCGGTTTCGGCATCGCGAATCTCGCCCACCAGGATCACATCCGGGTCCTGGCGCAGGGTGGCTCGCAACACCTTCGCGAAGCTCAGTTCGATCTTGTCGTTCACCTGGACCTGCGTCAGTCCGGGAAGCCGGTACTCCACCGGGTCCTCGACGGTGATGACCTTCAGTCGCTCGGCATCGATCTCGGCGAGCGCGGCGTAGAGCGTGCTGGTCTTGCCGGCACCGGTCGGCCCGGTGACCAGCACCATGCCGGAGGTCCGCAGCAGGATCTGCTGGAACTGGTTGAGCAGGTCGCGAGGCATGCCGATCTCGTCCAGGCGGCGCATGTCCTTGCCCTGGCCGAGCAGCCGCATCACCACCGATTCGCCATGGTGCGACGGCATCGTCGACATCCGCACGTCGATGCCGCTGTCGCGCACCCGCACGCTGAACCGGCCGTCCTGCGGCATGCGCTTTTCCGAGATGTCGAGGCCGGCCATCAGCTTCAGGCGCTGCGCGAGCGCTGGCGCGATGCGCTTGTCGGCCTGCGTCTGCGTCTGCAGGACGCCGTCGACGCGACAGCGGATCACCAGCCCGCCGTCCTGCGGCTCTATGTGGATGTCCGAGGCGCCGATCTGCACGGCCTCCTCGAAGATGCTTTGCAGCAGGCGCACGACCGGCGCACTTTCGGCGCCACTGATGCCGGTCGCCGCGCCGACGTCGGCGCTGCTGCCCACGTCCAGCTCGAGTGCCTTGGCGAGACCGGTGATCTCGTCGGTGCGCCGGTAGTTTCGATCGAGCGCCGGCAGCAGCTGGCTCTCGGGAATGACGGCCACGCGCACCTGGCGCTTCAGCAGCCGGCTGACCTCGTCGTACGCGGCGAGGTCGAGCGGGTCGACGAAGCCCACGAGCAGTTGCTCGCCCTGATCCTCGAGCACGATGACGCGCAGGCGACGGGCGGGCGATTCGGGCAGCAGGCGGACGATCTCGCCGTTGAGGGCGAAGTTCTTCAGGTTGACGGCCGGCACGCGCAGCTGGCGCGCCAGACCGTGTGCCACCGCTTCCTCGGTGACGAAGCCCGCATCGACGAGCTGGCGGCCCAGGCGCTTGCCGCTGGCGCGCTGCATTTCGAGTGCTTCGTTGAGCTGTGTCTCGGTGATGAGCAGCTGCTTGACCAGCACGTCGCCGAGACGCAGCCGCTCGCGCCGCGTCGGTGTCGCAGCTGCGCGCGCCGGCACGGGCGCGGCCTCGGTCCGGGCGGGCGGCACGACTCCACCCCACTGCAGGGGTGTCAGCATCTCAGCCATGAACCATGGGTCCTCTCAAGCGCTGGTGTGAATGCGGCGAGGCTCTTCCCGGTAGGTCCGCGACGGATGCCCCACGAAGCCGATGATCGGTGCGCCCCGCCCGGCTTCAAATCGAGAAATGCGGCGCCTGCACCGCCCTGTTCGACGGATCGCGGGCACCGATGGCGTCACTGGTTGCTGGTCGATCGCACTTCCTCGATCGTCGTCACGCCGGCGAGCACCTTGTCGATGCCGTCCTGGCGCAGCGTGCGCATGCCTTCGCGCTGCGCCACCATCTTCAGCGCCTCTGCGCGTTCTCCCGTCTGCACCATGCGGCGCAGGTCGCGCGAGATCACCATCAGTTCGTGCAGACCGGCGCGGCCCTTGAAGCCGGTGTGGTTGCAGTGCTTGCAGCCGGGGCTGTGGTACCTGACCGGACGGCCGTCGCTGCCGTGCTGTTCGGTCCATTGCGCCAGCAGCGCGTCGCGGCCGGGTTGCTCTTGCGCCTCCAGTTCGAAGGCATGCAGGTAATCGTCGAGCAGTTCATCGATCTCGGCCGACGTGGCCGGGCGGCTCTGGCGGCATTCAGTGCACAGCCGGCGCACCAGGCGCTGCGCCAGCACCGCGAGCAGCGAGTCGGCGAAGTTGAACGGGTCCATGCCCATGTCGAGCAGGCGCGTCACCGTCTCGGGTGCACTGTTCGTGTGCAGCGTGCTCATCACCAGGTGACCGGTCAGAGAGGCCTCGATCGCCATCTGCGCGGTTTCCTCGTCACGGATCTCGCCGACCATGATCACGTCCGGGTCGGCGCGCAGGAACGCGCGCAGTGCCTTCGCGAAGGTCCAGTCGATGCGCGGATTGACCTGCACCTGACGCAGCCCGGGCTGGGTGATCTCGATCGGATCTTCGGCCGTCCAGATCTTGCGCTGCGGCTGGTTGATGGCGGCCAGTGCCGAGTGCAGCGTGGTCGTCTTGCCCGAGCCGGTCGGGCCCACGCACAGCACCATGCCGTAGGGGCGCTCGATCGCGGCTTTCAGCTGCTCGAGATTGCGCGCCGACATGCCGAGCTGCTCCATCGGGATCGGCCGTGCCGACACCAGGATGCGCATCACCACGTCCTCGAGGCTGTTGTTGGTCGGGATCGTGGCCACCCGCAACTCGATGCGGTGCTGCGACGAGAAGCGGGCAAAGTTGATCTTGCCGTCCTGCGGCTTGCGGCGCTCCGAGATGTCGAGGTCGCACATGATCTTGATGCGCGCGATCAGCGACGAGCGGTAGTTAGGCGGCAGCTCGAGGTAGGTGCGCAGCACGCCGTCCTTGCGGAATCGGATGCGGATCTTCTCGCGACCCGGATAGCTCTCGATGTGGATGTCCGAGGCGCCTTCCTTGTAGGCCTCGATGATCATGTTGTTGATCAGGCGCACCAGCGAGTTGTCCGACTGCTCGATCGGCCGGTCGTCGGTGATGGAGTCGTCGTTCTCGCGCTCCAGCGTCTCGACCAGCTGGTCGGTGCCCATCGGCTCGATCACCTGCGTGTCCTGCCCGAAGTCGCCCTTGTGGCGCCCCGACGCGACCGCGCCGATCTGCTCGTAGACGGCATGGATGCGCTGGTCGATCGAGCGGCTCTGGGCCAGCACCGGCAGCACCTTCGTCTGCACCGAGAACTCGGCTTCCTCGACCGCCGAATGCAGTCGGGCCGGATCGTCGATCGCGATCACCACCCGGTTGTCGCGCATCAGCAAGGGCAACACCCTCAGCCGCGTGGCAACCGCGTACGGCAGCTTGCGCAGCGCCTCGCTGTCGACCGGGAACGCGTCGACGTCGACCAGCGGATAACCCATCTTGCGCGCCATCGCCACCTGCAGGTCGGCACGCGACACGATGCCGTTGCGCACCAGGATCTCGCCGAGTGGAACGGCGCGATCTTCCTGCTGCTGCTTCAACGCTTCCTGAAGCTCATCCTCGCTGACCAGTCCCATGGACAGCAGTGCTTCGCCGATGCGCACCATCGGCATGCGAGCCTGCTGATCGAGCGCTCGCGTCAGCTGCTCGGGCGTGACGATGTTGCGGGAGACCAGGATGTCCCCCACCTTCTTGTTGCGCAGTTGTGCCTGCTGCGCTGCGGCCTGCTCGACCTGCTGCGGCGTGGCCGAGCGTTGCTCGACCAGCACCTCGCCGATGCGCGGGCCCAGTTCGAAGCTGCTGAATGCGGCGGCCGGAACGAACATCCGGGTGACTCCCTGGATGGCGCCGGTCTTCGAGCCGTCTTGAGGAGGAAACAGGAACAGGCCGAAGGGCGTCTCCACATGTCCGAGCGTTAAGCCGACCAGCTCGCCGCCCTGCTTCCAAGTGATCCTGAATGCGGTGGCCGTGCCGGGGGCGAGCAGCAGTGCTGCCGGGTCGTCCTGGTCGATGGAGGGTGCGGTCAGCGGCTGCGTCAGGCACAGGCAGCGGAATTGATCGAAGCGCAGCGGCAAGGTCGTGCGCGAAGGCGGCAACTGCACCAGCGCGGCGCCCTGATCGGGATGCAGCGCGCTCAGCTGGCCGTCCATCAGCTTGTCGTTCAGACCGGTGATGGTGCAGGCGAGCGCTTCGGTCTGCGGCTGCACCTGGGGGTAGGCCGCGAACGGGGGGGACGGCCAGCAGAAGGCCGTCGGGTGGCCTGCGGCGGACCCTTCCGGTGGTCGGTCTCCGCCCCAGTGCAGCGGTGTCAGCATCTCGGCCATGTCTTCCTCGGCGTGGTTCAACGGAATTTCACGCCTGATGATCCGTGCGATGGCGAGATCGCAACGCGGCGATTAGCAGGGTGCGAGGCGCCCAGATCCGCGCTTAGCCTGTGGAGGGGCTGGCGGAACCTGTTTCAGGTCGGCGCGTAACGAGTCACCGGCGACATGGCCGTGGCTGGTGATCTCGTGGAACGGGGGGTTCGAGGTCCGGGCGCGCGCGCCTGGGGGGAATCCTCAGCGCTGCATCAGCTTGCGGGCGAGCCTGATCACCGACCACGCGGACAGGGCCACGCGCGCGATGCGCCAACCGATCCGGCGCCGCCGTGCCAGCAGCAACAGCAGCGGGATGCCGGCCGCGGCTGCCGGGGCGAGCCACGAACGCGATCGGTCGACCGCTGCCGTGAGACTGGTGAGTGGAGCGGTGCTGGCCTGCCACTGGGCTCGAAGCGACTCGCGCTGCGACGCTGCGCGCAGCGAAAGCAGTTCGCGTCGCAGCGCAAGCTCGGCCAGTCGCACGTCGTTGTCCATCAGGGCTCCGCAGGCGGGTTCGACGAGGCACGCAGTGCGGCGATGTCGCGCTGCAGTTCGGCCACCGTGACCGACATGAATGGCGGCCGGCTCGCGGCACGAGCGCGCCAACGGTTCACTGAGATCCATGTACCGCCGACGTAGGCCAGCGCCAGCCCACCGACGGTGAGCAGGCGGTGGCTGTCCCACATCGCCACGACGACGAATGCCGTGCACATCACGACCGCCATGCCCAAGAGCATCAGCGTGATGGCTGCCGAAATCAGCAGCCCGACCAGCCGCAGCCGCTCTTCCTCGAGTTCGGTCGAGGCCAGTTCGAGCCGCGTGGCGCCGATGTCGAGCAGCAGCGCCAGCAGCGATCGCACCGATTCGAACATGCGCAGGGTCTGCGTGATCCGCTCAGCGGCGGGCGATCAGCATGCCGATCAGCAACCCGACTCCGGCGGCGACACCCATCGCTGCGTAGGGATGCTCATGGACCGCGCGGTCGGTGACACGCGCGGCATGCCGCGCATTCACCATCGCGGTCTCCTCGAGGCGCTGCAACTCGTCCTTGGCGCGCACCAGCTTCTCCTGGGCACGCTTGAGCAGGGTGGCGTATTCGTGGCTGGCGGCAGCACCAGCACCTTTCAGCAACGACTCGGCCTCGCCCACCGTCTGCTTGAGTGCGTCGGCGAGTTCGTCACGGGTGGCTTGCAGGCTGGCGGCGGCAGTATCGATCTGGCTCATGGGAGTCTCCCGGTGGTTGAGGGTCTGTCCCTTTGAGATGGGGACGTTGGCGACCCTGTCAAGGGGTACTTTGGCACTTTCGACCCGGTGCAGCCGTTGATCCCGATCAACGGAAGCCGGGATTCCCTGCTGACTGCGAGGTCAGGCCACAGGCCTGTCTCAGTCGCGCGGCTTGTAGACGATCGTCATCGGAGACACCACCCGGCCGGTTTCGTCGCGCGGCAGCACCGCGGTCTTGTCGATCCCGCGCTTCACTGCGTCGTCCCATTCCGGTACGCCGCTGGCCTTGACGATGCGGCTGGACATGATGCGGCCGTCCGGTGCCACGGTGATCTCGACCTCGACCGCCGGGTTGCCAGGCAAGGTGTCCGGGAACGACACGTTCGGACGGATCCGGCCCTTGATCCGGCCGATGTAGTCGGCGCTCGGGCCGGCGCTCTGCGCCGCCGTGCCGGTGGCGTTGGCTGCGCCGGTGGCGCCGGCCAGGCTGGCGATGCGCTGCATCTGCTTTTCGCGCTCGGCCGCGTTCGAGGCCTCGACGGCGGCGTCGCGCTTCTTGTTCGCCAGCTCGGTCTTCAGCTTCTCGGCGGCCTGCTCCTTGCGCTTCTGCTCGGCCAATTTCTCGGCCTGCTCGGCCTTGCGCTGCCTGGCGAGCTTCTCGGCTTCCTTCTTCGCTTCCTTTTCCTCGCGGGCCTGCTCAGCGAGTTCCTTCTTGCGCTTGTCTTCGAGGCGTTTGGCCTTCTCGATAGCGATCTGCGCGTCGGGCACCGGTGCTGCCTCTTTAGGTGGCGGCTTTGCCGGTTCCGGCTCGGGCTTCGCCGTGCGAACTGGCGGCGGCGGTGGCGGCTCCACCTCGACCGGCCGCGGCGCGGCGATCTGCGGTACCGCGGCCCACAGTTCGGCTTCGACGCCTTCGGGCGAGCTGACGCGCCAGTTGACGCTGAAGGTCAGCGCAGCGACCAGCAGCAGGTGTGCGATGACGGCCATCGCCAGCCCTCTGCCCAGGCCGGCGGGCCGGCGCGGCATGAACGCGTCGCGAGAGAAGGTGGCGGTTGCGGCCATCGTCATGCGCCCGGTTGCTGGATCAGCCGCCGTTCTTGACCGACAGGCCGACGCGCTGCACGCCCGATTTCTGCAATCGGTTCATCACGTCGACGACGGTCTTGTACTTGACCGACTGATCGGCCGAGATCACCACCGGCGTGTTCGCATCGCCGGCCTGCAGATCGAGCACGCGGGCGGCGATCCTGTCCAGCGCGACCGCCTGGCCCTCGTCCTTGCTGTCGACGCGTATGCGGATGCGCTCGTCCCGGCCGACGATCAACTCGACGACGTGCTCGGGCCGCTGCTTGCTCTTGCCCACCGTCGGCAGATCGACGACACCGGTCGTGATCAGCGGCGCACTGACCATGAAGATGATCAGCAGCACCAGCATGACGTCGATGAACGGCACCATGTTGATCTCGTTGATGGTGCGGCGGCGTCCGCCGCCGCGGTGGCTGACGGCCGGCATCTCAGCGTCCCCCGGTCATCGAAGGTGCCGGCGCGGGTTGCCCGAGGTTGCGCTGCAGGATGTTGGAGAACTCCTCGATGAAGGTCTCCATCTGGATTGCCAGGCGATCGATGTCGCGCGCGAAGCGGTTGTAGGCGATCACCGCGGGGATGGCCGCGAACAGGCCGATCGCGGTGGCGACCAGCGCTTCGGCGATGCCCGGCGCCACGGTGGCCAGCGTCACCTGCGTCAGGTTCGCCAGGCCGATGAATGCGTGCATGATTCCCCAGACCGTACCGAACAGGCCGACGTACGGCGACACCGAGCCGACCGAGGCCAGGAAGGACAGGTTCGATTCGATCGTGTCGAGCTCGCGCTGGAAGCTCGCGCGCATCGCGCGGCGCGCGCCGTCGAGCAATGCACCCGAGTCGGTGACGCGGCGCTCGCGCAGCTTCATGAACTCGCGCATGCCCGACGCGAAGATCCGCTCCATCGGGGCCGACGAGGTGCTGCGCTTGGTGGCTTCGTCGTACAGGTCGTTGAGGTTCTTGCCGGCCCAGAAGTCGCGCTCGAACTCCTCGTTCTCGCCGCGCACCTTGCGCAGGCCGAACAGCTTGCTGAAGATGACCGTCCAGCTCGCCAGCGAGGTGATCAGCAGGCCCGCCATCACGAGCTGCACCACCACGCTGGCATGCAGCACCAGGCTCAATATCGACATGTCTTGGTTCATGGAGTCGGTTCGATCAGCTTTTGGGAATCGGTGTCGCGGTCGGCGCCGGCAGGCGCGCGGCGATCTCGGTCGGAATGCGGCGAGGCTGGAAGGTTCCGGCCTCGACGCAGGCGATGCGGATGCTGCCTTCGGTCAGCAGCACGTCGTCGCGCCAGGCCTGCTGATCGAGCGTGATCGAGGTGCGGGTGACGTGGGCCAGCCGCACCGTGATCCTGAGCAGGTCGTCGAGCCGGGCGGGCCGACGGTAGCGCATCGTGGTGTCGCTGACGACGAACATCGCGCCGCCGTCCACGCGCATTCGTTCCTGGCCGTGACCCAGCGCGCGCAGCCACTCGGTGCGGGCGCGTTCGAAGAACTTCAGGTAGTTGGCGTAGAAGACGACGCCGCCTGCGTCGGTGTCTTCCCAGTAGACGCGCAGCGTGAATTCGAAATCGACGGTCGTCATGCCAGGTGCGAACCGGCGCAGTGGCCACGGTCATGCAGGCCACGAAACCTCAAGGTTGCACCCGCTTGTAGACCGGGCCCCACAGAGGATGGCCCGCCTCCGACTTGCCGAGCGCGAAATTGGGATCGGCCGCTTTCGCCGCACGAAAGGACGCTTCGCACTCGGTCAGGCGGTTGCTGGTGCAGTAGATGAAGGCGAGGTGCTTGGCGGCGGCGGCCCGGTCCTTGGGCGAGGGCAGTCCGAGCTTCAGCGCCAGGCTGAACTGCTTCTCGGCGTCGGTGTACTGCGCATCCTCGTAGGCGCGCAGCCCGGCCAGCAAGGCCTGCTCGGCTGGCCGCTCGACGACGTCGAGCAGGCCCGGCCGCGGCGGCGGCGACATCGCGCAGCCGGCGACCAGCAGCGCCAGGACGAAAGGAGACAGGGATTTCATGATCCGAACTTGTGCTTGATCGTCACCGGCTGGTCGGCGGTGACCTGAACCGTCGCACTGTACGGTGGAAAGTCGGCATTCCTGATCGTGATCTGGTGTCGACCCTCGGGCAGGGTCAGTTCGTTCAACGGCGGTGCCGTGCCCGCCGGCGCTCCATCGACCTCGATCTGGCCCCACGGGCTGATGGCGAGCCGGACGCGTCCCTTGGACATGACCGCCGCTGCGGCGCCGGTGCGGCCGGCAGCGTCGCGAGCCCGGGCGTCGGCTTGGGTCTTGTCACGGCGCGGCCGGTCTGCCGCAGCGGGCCGGGGTGATGCGTCCAGGGCCGACGATGCCGCAGGCTGCTGCGACGACGGTGCCGCGTTCGCCTGCTCACTCGCGGAAACCGTCTGCGCCACAGGTTGCTGCGCCGCCGATGCCGCGGCGGATGCAGCGCTCGACGCCCTGCCGATCCTGCGCTGCTCGTTCCAGGCGCCGAGCGTCAGGGCACCGATGCCAACCAAGCCGATCAACGCACCGGCGAGCGCCGCCTTGTGGTTGCCCAGCCGCTTCCACACACTCGGCGCCGCGTCATCTCCGGTTCCGGACGCGGCGAAATGCCGGCGCAACTCGCGCGACATCGCAGAGGCCGATTCGAAGCGCTTGTCGACATCCTTCTCCATCGCACGGGCGGTGATGTCGGAGAGCACCTTCGGGACGGCGCGGTTCACGCGGTGCGCCGGCAGCGGCGTGTGCTCCAGCACCGCCGTGGTGATCTGCTCCAGCCCGACGCCGGTGAACGGCTTCGATCCGGTCAGCAACTCGTAGAGCACGACGCCCAGCGAGAAGACGTCCGACCGGCGATCGACCTCCTGCTGACGCGCCTGTTCCGGCGACATGTAATAAGGCGAGCCGGCTGCGATGTCGCTGCCCGGCGGGCTGTCACGGCGGTGGGCGATGCGCGCGATGCCGAAGTCCAGCACGCAGGGCTGGCCGCGACCGACCATGAAGATGTTGGCCGGCTTGATGTCGAGGTGGACGATGCCCTTGCGGTGCGCGTAGGCCAGCGCATCGGCCACACGGCCGACCAGCACCGCTGCCTGCGCCGGGCTCGGCCGCCAACCGCTTTCGCGCAGCTGGCGCAGGTCCTGCCCTTTGAGCAGCGCCATCGCGATGTAGGCATGGCCTTCACTGATGCCTGCGTCGAACACCGTGACGATGTTCGGGTGCGACAGGCCGGCCGCCGCGCGAGCCTCGTTCAGGAACAGCGCATTGAACGACTCGCGCTGCTCGGGTTCGATTTCCAGGTGCAGCGTCTTGATCGCGATCACCCGCGACAGCAGTGGATCGTAGGCCGCGTAGACGGTGCCGAGCCCGCCCTTGCCGATCTGGTACTTCAGCGCGTAGCGCCCGATGAAGCCGATCGACGGCAGCGACTCCTCGGGCGTCGGTGCGGCGTCGGCCGCGGCCGGTGGGCGGCCCCCTTCGTCCGGACCGTTGTAGCCGGCGACGGTGTCGGGTGGCGGGGGGGCGGATGAACTCACGGGGCGAGGGTAGTCGATCACAACGCCTGTTTCAGGCGGTCCATCGCCTGCTGCAATTGCGTCATCGAGTTGGCATAAGACAGGCGCACATACCGGGACGGTTCATGGCGCCCGAAGTCGCGCCCCGGCGTCATGGCCACCTGGGCGCGCCGCATCAGGTCGAAGGTCCAGTCCCAGCTTCCGCCCGGCAGGTGAGCGGCGTGGGCCGAGCAATCCGCCCATGCGAAGAACGCACCGTCCGGCTCGACGGGCACCGTGAGCCCGAGCGCATTCAGCGCCGGCACGAGGAAATCGCGGCGTGCCCGGAAAGCCTGCCGTCGCCGCTCGTATTCGGCCAGCGAGTCGGGTTCGAAGCAGGCCATGGCCGCGTGCTGCGCGATCGCCGAGGGGCAGATGAACAGGTTCTGGGCGAGTTTCTCGACCGACGTCACCAGCGACTCCGGAACCACCAGCCAGCCCAGCCGCCAGCCGGTCATGTTGAAGTACTTCGAGAAGCTGTTGACCGAGATCACGTCGTCGCCATGGCGCAGTGCGGAGTCGCCGTAGCGCTCGTCGTAGCTGAGGCCGAGGTAGATCTCGTCGACGATCGTGAATCCGCCGCGCGCGCGCACCGCATCGACGATGCGCCCCATCTCTGCCGGATCGATCGAGGTGCCGGTGGGATTCGACGGTGAGGCCAGCAGCACGCCGCGCGTCTTCGCGTTCCACGCCTGCAGCACCGCCGCGGCGTTGAGCTGGAAACGATCGGCGGGTCCCGTCGGGACCAGCACCGCGACGCCGTCGGCAGCCGCCACGAAATGCCGGTTGCACGGATAGCTGGGATCGGGCAGCAGCACTTCGTCACCCGGGTCGATCAGCGCCAGGCAGGCCAGTTGCAGCGCGGCCGACGCGCCGGCGGTGACGACGATGCGTTCGGGGGCGATGTCGAGCCCGAAACGTTGCGCGTACCAACGTGCAATGCGCTCGCGCAGCGGCTGCAGGCCGATGGCATCGGTGTACTGGGTGTTGCCGTCTCGGATGGCCCGTTGCGCGGCTTCCTGCACCAGTGCAGGCGCGGTGAAATCGGGTTCACCGATGTTCAGGAAGATCATTGGCCGGCCGCCCTGGCTGGCGTCGCACACCGGACTGCGCGCCAGTTCGGATGCGGCCTTGGCGCACTCCATCACGTAGAAAGGCTCGATGTGCGACAGGCGCTTCGAGAGCCTCATGCCGGACCGCGTGCGGGTGGACGGTGGAGTCAGCGGCGTGCGGCCCGCGCCGCGTCGACCTCGACCGGCCGCAGGTCGGCCGCGGTCTTGTCGATCACGCCGTTGACGTACTTGTGGCCGTCGGTGCCGCCGTAGCTCTTCGCCAGTTCGACGGCCTCGTTGATGATCACGCGGTACGGGATGTCGATGCAGTGCGTCAGCTCGTAGGCGCCGATCATCAGCACGCCGTGCTCGATCGGCGACAACTGGCTGGTCTTGCGGTCGACATGGCGGGCCAGCGCGGCATCGATCGGTGCAGCCTCGGCGATGCACCCACGCAGCAGCATCTCGAAGTGCGCCGCGTCACATCGGTCGAATCCCTCCTGCTCGCGCACATGCGCCGACACCACATCCGGTGATTCGCCCGACAGCAGCCATTCGTACAGGCCCTGCAGCGCGAACTCGCGCGAGCGGCGGCGTGTCGACTTCTGCGTGGCCTTCTTGGCAGCCTTCGCCGGCGCGCCAGGTTTGCTGGTTTCAGCGGGCTTCTGTTCGGCTTCGGTCACGACAAATCTTCCATCAGGTGGGCCATCTCGATCGCCACACGGGCGGCGTCGCGGGCCTTGTCTTCAACCCGTTCCCAGGCCTGCTCCTCGGTTTCGACGGTCAGGATCGCATTGGCCACCGGTAACTGGTGATCCAGCGACACCCGCGTCACGCCTGCACCGCTTTCGTTGGCGACGAGTTCGAAGTGGTAGGTCTCGCCTCGCACGATGCAGCCGATGGCAATCAGCGCATCGAAATCGCCGCCGTCGGCCATGGCCATCAGCGCGACCGGGATCTCGAGCGCGCCGGGCACGCTGACATGGTCGATCAGCTCGGCATCGACACCGAGGCGGCGAAGTTCGGCGATGCACACCGCCGCCATGCGCTGCGTGATCGCGGCGTTGAATCGGGCCTGCACGATGCCGATGCGCAGGTCGGCTCCATCGAGTTCGGCGTCGGAAGGACCGCCCTGGTCAGCACCCTGCATGCGGCCCTCCTGTCGATCGATCGGTCTTCATCAGACCCGGCCCGCGGTGTCGGCTGCGACGAAGCCGGTGACTTCGAGGCCGTAACCGACCATGCTCGGCATGCGTCGCGGGCTGCCGAGCAGCTTCATGCGCGAGACACCCAGCTCTCGCAGGATCTGTGCTCCGATGCCGTAGGTGCGCAGGTCCATCTGGCTCTGGGTGCGCACGGCAGATTCGCCAGCTGGCTTCAGCTTGCCGAGCAGCGCGTCGGAACCTTCGCCGCAGTTCAGCAGCACCGCGACGCCGCGCTCGCTGGCCTGCAACTGCGCCAGCGCGCGCGGCAGCGGCCACGAATGACCGCAGGCTCCGGCGTCGAGCAGGTCCATCACCGACAGCGGCTCGTGCACCCGCACCAGCACCTCGTCGCGCGGCGTCCATTGACCATGGGTCAGCGCCATGTGCAGACCGCCGGTGCGATCGATGAACGAAGTGCAGTCGAACTCGCCCTGCGCAGTCTTCAGCTTGCGCCTGCCGGTGCGTTCGATCAGCGTCTCGTTGCGGCTGCGGTACTCGATCAGGTCGGCGATGGTGCCGATCTTGAGTCCGTGCTGCTGCGCGAAGACCTCGAGGTCGGGCAGCCGGGCCATCGTGCCGTCGTCGTTCATGATCTCGCAGATCACCGCCGCCGGCGACAGGCCGGCCATCGCCGACAGGTCGCAGCCGGCTTCGGTGTGACCGGCGCGCATCAGCACGCCGCCGTCCTGCGCCTGCAACGGAAAGATGTGCCCCGGCTGCACCAGGTCGCTGGCCTTCGCGTCGCGGGCCACCGCCGCCTGCACCGTGCGGGCGCGGTCGGCCGCGGAGATGCCGGTGGTCACGCCCGTGGCGGCTTCGATCGACACGGTGAACGCGGTGCCGTGCTGCGCGCCGTTGCGGCTGGCCATCGGCGGCAACTGCAGTCGCTCGCATCGTTCGCGCGTCAGCGTCAGGCAGATCAGGCCGCGCCCGAAGCGGGCCATGAAGTTGACGGTCTCGGCTGTCACGTGTTCGGCAGCCATGACGAGATCGCCTTCGTTCTCGCGGTCTTCCTCGTCGACGAGGATGACCATGCGGCCGGCGGCGAGCTCGGTCAGGAGCTCGGGAATGGGGGAAATCGCCATCGACGGATTGTAGGTTGCGGGTCCGCAGACCCCACGCTCAAGCTGGCCGTGCGACGCAGGCCACCGATTGCATGCGCTCGACGTAGCGCGCGATCAGATCGATCTCGAGGTTGACGGTGCCGCCGGGCTTCAGATGTCCGAGTGACGTGTTCTCGATGGTGTGCGGGATCAGGTTGATGCCGATCTCGCAGCCGGTCGGGTGGTCTGCGACGGTGTTGACCGTCAGGCTGACGCCGTTGACCGTGATCGAGCCCTTGTAGGCCAGGAATTTCGCCAGGTCGGCAGGCGCATCGATCTTCAGGGTCCATGACTCGCCGACCGGTGCGAAATGCGTGACGCGGCCGATGCCATCCACGTGGCCGCTGACCAGGTGCCCCCCCAGGCGATCGTTGGCGCGCAGTGCCTTTTCGAGGTTGACGGGCCCGAGCGAGTCGAGACCGGCGGTCTTGTCCAGGCTCTCGGCCGACACGTCGACCGTGAAGACCGAGCGCGCAGCGTCGAGCGACGTGACCGTCATGCATGCGCCGTTGATCGCGATGCTGTCGCCCGGACCGACGTCGTCGAGGTAATGCGCGGGCGCATCGACATGGAGCCGGTTGCCGTGAGAGGCGGCGTCGCCCAGCGGCTTGACGTCGGAGATCCGGCCGACGCCGGTGATGATGCCTGTGAACATGCGGCTATTGTCTCAGCGCAACTTCGGACGGGCCAGCACCCGCAGGTCGTCTCCGATGCGCTCGACCTGGTGAAACCGCAGCTCCACGGCCTCAGACAGGTCGGTCAGGGGCCCGAAAGCGGCGAGATCGCGTCCGGCACCGAGCAGCTTGGGTGCCAGGTAGATCAGGAACTCGTCGACCAGGCGCTCGCGGACGAACGATCCGTTGAGCTTGTGGCCGGCCTCGACATGCAGCTCGTTGATGCCGCGCGCTGCGAGATCGTCCAGCATCGCCGCCAGGTCGACCTTGTCGTTGACGCCCGGGACCCGGGCCACGTCGATTCCACGATCGGCGAAGGCGGCGAGGCGTTCGGTGGTGGGGTGGGCAGCGTAGACCAGCACCGAGCCCGGCGCCTCGAAGAGGCGGGCGCCGAGCGGTGCATCGAGCCGCGAATCGACGACGACGCGCAGCGGCTGCCGCGGCGTGGGCACCAGCCGGACGTCGAGCCGGGGGTTGTCCTCGACCACGGTGCCGACGCCAGTCAGCACCGCGCCGGCCCGGCGGCGCCAGGCATGGCCGTCGGTGCGCGCGGCCTCGCCCGTGATCCACTGGCTGACGCCGTTGGGCAGCGCGGTGCGTCCGTCGAGCGATGCGGCGATCTTCATCCGCACCCACGGGCGCTGGCGTTCAATTCGCGAGAAGAATCCGATGTTGAGTTCGCGCGCGGCGTCGACGGTCTGGGGCGACACGCCCTGCGTGGTCACTTCGACGCCGGTGGCACGCAGCCGGGCCGCGCCCTGGCCCGCGACCAGCGGGTTCGGGTCTTCGAGGGCCATCACGACGCGTGCGATGCCGGCCTCGGCGAGTGCATCGCAGCAGGGCGGTGTTCGGCCATGGTGGGCGCAGGGTTCGAGCGAGACGACGGCGGTGGCTCCGCGCACCGAATGGCCCTGCCCGGCGGCGTCGCGCAGCGCCATCACCTCGGCGTGCGGTCCGCCGGCCTGCTGAGTGTGGCCGCGGCCGATCACCTGCCCGTCGGCTGCGACGATCAGGCAGCCGACGCGCGGGTTCGGCTCGCTCAGCGCGATGGCCTGCTGCGCCAGCGCGAGCGCCTCGGCCATCCAGTCGTCATGGCGGTGCGTGAAATCGGTGGGCGTGGATGGCGTCGATGTCATCTGGGTCGGATCGCGGGGTCAGGGCTGGTGTTGAATCGTGGCGACGCGCGAGGTGGGCGGCGACCCGACGGCATCCGCCATTCTCGGGGCAGCGCCATCCGGGCAGGCCAGATCGCCGCGGATCACCAGGAAGTTCTGTTGCAGCAGCGCGCGATCCACACCCAGGTAGTCGGCGGGATGCTCCTCGTTGCGGTCGATCGCCCCGCTGCCGTCGTGATCCCAGGCGTAGCGGCAGACCCGGCGGTCCGCTGCGGTGGTGCCGATCGTCCAGCCGAAGGGAACCAGCGTGCTGGTTCCGGACCAGCGCGGCGGATCGCCGGCGGCGGGCACCAGACAGTTGTAGGCGACGAATCGTTCACCGAGGTCGGTCCATGCCGCCGCGCCGACGCGGGCGGGTTCGGCGGCCAGCGGCACCGCGACACGGTGGATGCCGTCGCCGGAGCGATACAGCACGGACTTCTGTGCCTCGGTGCCGCACCAGGGATCTGCCGCGGCAACGGCGCTGGCCAGCGCGACCCCCATTGCCAGCTCGAGTGGCGGATCGTTGGCGGCCAGCGGGTCGGGCGGGTTCGCATTCGAGAATCGCACCGTGCCGCTCAGCAGCAGGCCCCGGGCCTCGCTGCAATGGGTCAGGTGCTCGGCGGTCAGATCCCCGTTGGACAGGCCGGCGGGCACTTCGGAGCACTGCTGGGTCACCTCTCCGCTGAGGTTGTCGAGCACGAAGGCCGTGCTGCCCGCCAGGACGGGTTTCAGGACACTGCGTCCGTTGCCCAGGTTCTTCGCGGTGAGCGGGATGCGCGCCGAGCGCGCCATGCCCCCGGAGGCTGTCAGCGCGCTCGGACCCAGCGCGAGCGCGCCGGACAGTGCCGGGTCCTGGCCGGCGATGATCGTGCTGACCTCGGCCCGGTGCTCCGTGCCGTCGCGCGCGGTCCATGCGACGCCGACGGTGGCGTGCTTCATGCGAAACGCCGATCCGGAGTCGACTTGCCGGGTCAGTTGGAACGTCGTGTTGAGCCGCAGTCCGCCGAGTTGATCCAGCGACGAGGAAGCGGGCTCGATGCGTTCGTAGGATGACGCGGCGGGTGGCGCCCCTGCGGGCTGCACCAGCGATGTGTAGGCTCGCACCGTCTCGATGTCTTCCTGCGCGAGCCGCAGGGCCTGCGAGCGTTGCCGCGCCAGATCGGCATGGGCCTGCAGGTGGTGGTGCAGCCTGGACATCGACAGCACGCCGAGCGCGATCACCAGGAAGGACAGCAGTGCCTCGATCAGCGTGACGCCGCGCTGTGATCGTGGCCGAGGGTGCCGGAATGCAGGTGTAGTGCTCATCAGAAGTCCCTCCAGCTGCCGGGCACACGCGCATAGCTGCCGGTCTGCCGTTGCAGGCTGCGCAGCAGCGTCGCGTCGTGGATCAGGTCGGGGGCGGCGCTGCCGCCATAGCCCGACTCGGAAATGACCGCGCCGTGGACGCGCCCGCGCGGGGGCCCAGCATCGTCCCAGTGGACGGCGGATGCGTAGAGCAGTCCGTGCAGCGTCACGTCACCGGTCAGCGTGATGCTGCCGTCGACCACGATGACCACCGGTCGGTCGGGCGAGCCCAGAGTGACGGGACCTTCGATTCGTGCGTCGCCTTCGATCGAGATCAACCGGTTGCTGCTGACGCTGTCGATCGCTGCTGCGAGCGGAACTCCGCACTCGGCGTCGCACGCTACAGCCTGCACCGCGGCGTGACCGTTCCAGGTGGCCTTGTCCAGTCCGAAGTGAGTGGCAAACAGGCGCGCCGGGGCCATCGATGCCAGTGCCGCGTCGTGTGTCGATGCAGAGACCGCGGCTGCAGCGCCGGGTGCGGTGGTCAGCCGCAGGGCCGATCCGATCAGGCTGCCGCCGGTGTGAACCGTGATGCCGCCACTGGCCGCATCGGTGTGGTGCAGCCCGAGCGCAGCCGCGCCTGCATCGACCGAACCGCGGGTCGTCAGCGGCGCGGCCGGCGGACTGGACAGTCCGGGCAGCAGACCGAGGACGACCTGCAACCGAACCGATGCATCGGGACGCCCCGCCGCACCCGGGCGGCACGGTCCGGCCGCGCTGGTGCAGCCCGTCGAGGTGACGCGGATCAGACCTGAGCCTGCCTCGGTATCGAACTGCACGGAGTAGGCCGGGCGCGGCGTGCCATCGTCGCTTTCGATGACGTCGAGCATGGGGTGGCCGGCTGCGGGGCAACTGCACGCCCAGCCTTCGGCACCGAGCACGCATGCGGGTTGCAGTGCGACCGGCGTGCCACCAGACATCCACGTCACCGGCGCCTGCTGTCCTGTCACGTGGTCGATGCGGACGAAGCGTTCGCGGAACGACGGGTCGGTGGCGGTGCTGCTCGGCAGGCACCGTTCATCGATGCGCTGGGGATGGTTGAGCTGCGCGATGGCCCACTCGAGTCCGGCCTCGGCGGCCTCGAATGCCTGCGCGGCGCGGTACTGGTTGGCCGACGCCCGTTGCTCGAACACCAGCCCGCGGTTGGCGTAGGCGGCTGCCAGAAGCATCGCGAAGAACAACAGCAGCGTCACCGGCAAGGCGGCCAGCCCGCGTTGCCGGCGTGCGGTCGGGGTTTCGGTCCGGGATGGGTGCATCGTGGCCTCACGCCGGGCAGCTGCCCGTGACTTCGTCGTTGCGCAGCCGGACGCTGCTGCGCACGATGCGTTCGCTGGCGGCATCCGTCGTGCTGCGCGCAGCGACCGTCACGGTCACGCTGCGCACATGCAGGCGGGGCGGGCAGGTGGCGGACGGCACGGGGCAGGGCACCTGACATGAGTCGCCGAGGTCCACGACCTGTTCTGTAGGCGCGATGTCCAGGCGCGTGACCTTCATTGCGTTGGGATCGGTCAGCGCCTGCCAGCGCCCGGCGCTCAATTGCAGTTCGAGCGTTCCGCCGCGCAGGCGGTAGCCGAACTGCTCGTTGTCGTCGACGCTGCCGTTCTCGATGGCGTCGCGCGAGAAGCGGAACGTGACGGCAGGCGCTGGCAGCCTGGAGACCGCCATCGCGCTGTACGGGTTGGAGGCTGCGCCGCTTGCGCCCGTTGCCGGATCGCGCGGCCACACGCCGGCGGCCGCATCGCCCCAGTAGCCGGCGCGGCGCAGATCGCGCGTGATGAGGTCGGTGGTGGCGCGCAGGTCCTGCATCAGCCGGCTCTGCGCTATCAGCGACCGGCTTTCGCGCAGATGCACGACGAACGCCGTGATGCCCGCGCCCGTGATGAACAGCCCGAGCGTGATGCCGATCAGCAGTTCGACCAGCGACATGCCCGCCTGACCCTTGGCGCTGGGATTGACCGGCGCACGCATGTCACAGGCTCCAGCACCGGCGGTTGACCGACGACGCGTTGTCGGCCGCATCCGTCGCACCCGACGCGTAGACGACGTTCAACCCGTCGACGCTGAGCCGCAGGTGGCGGCACGTCGCGTCGCGTTGCTGGCTGCCGATCGCGGACGCGTGAACCGCGTAGCCGGTCGCGGTGTGCTCCAGCATCTCGATCCGGTAGTGGCGGGCCGGCGAGGTGGCGGCCAGGCCCAGCTGCGCCAGATCGCCGTAGCTTGGATGGTCGGCCCGGAAGCGCTCCTGCTGCAACTGAACCTTCATCAAGGCGATCAGTGCATCGGACCGGCGGGTCGTCGCGATCGTGCTACTGAACGCGGGGTAGGCCACCGACGAGAGGACGCCGATCACCGAGATGCAGATCATCAGCTCGATCAGCGTGAAGCCGGCGACGTGGCGCGGCCGTGTCCGCCGAGGCGGTGTCGAGATCGGGGCAGGCAGTGGCATGGATGGCTCCTGGTTGTGTGAACGTCAGCAGACGCGGTAGCCCGGTATCGCCGGGGCCGGGCCGTCGGGAGAACAGGTGCGCACGCGCCCCAGCACATTCACGACGTGGTGGATCGAACCGACAGCCGGCGATCTCACGCGCAGCGTCCCGGTGGGTGTGCTGGTGCCGTGCAGCGGGTCGAACAGGATCGACGACACATTGGCCTGCACGCTCGCGCCGGCGGACGTGGGGACGCGCACGGTCTTGATCTGCGTGGCATCCTCGATGCAGGTCGCCTCGCTCGACCCGGCAGTGCAGGCGCACTGGTTGCGCGCGCCGCTGTGCACGACATAGCAGCTGCCCCAGGCCTCGCTGTAGAAGCTCAGGCGCAGCGCCTCGTTGCGCAGGATCGATTCGCTGCGCGTGAACTGCACATCCGTGGCCAGCTGCGCTGCCAGTCCGGCCAGTCGCTGCCGCTCGATCAGGCCATGGAAGCTCGGAGCGGCGCCGCAGGCCAGCACCGCGAGGATCGCAAGCGTGGCCGCTGCTTCGATCAGCGTGAAGCCGGGTTGCCGACGCAGCCGTTGCGAGGCCGTGTGCCGAGGTGTGTGTTGCAGCGAATCCATGGGTTCCACTGTAGGAACCACGCAGTCGCGGCGCGATCCCCGGGAGGTGGGTCGAGCCGTTCGGCGAAGGGGGCCCACGGAAGGGGGCTGCCGAGGGCCCTCCCGCGGACTGCTCTTGAAATGCCTGACAGACCGACGTGATCGGCGCAGTCGCTCGATACCGGCATTCCGTCTGTTCGCTGGCGCACAGACCGCCGTGCTGAACCCTGGGAAATTGGCGCTCCCCGGCGGGCATACCTGACGGCATCTCAACAGCGTACCGATCAACATGGATCTCACACGCGTCCTGATCGTCGATGACAACGACATGTTCATCGAGATGGCGTCATTCATTCTGGGCGCCGCAGCCTACGTGGTCGAGTCCGCATCCGACGCGAGCCAGGCACTCTTGAAGCTGCCGGTGTTCTTGCCTGATCTGATCCTGATGGATGTGCAGATGCCCGTGATGGATGGCATCGAACTGACAAGGCACTTGAAAGCGGATCCGGCAACCAGGCACATCGTGATCGTGGCGTTCACCGCGTTTGCACTCCAGGGAGATGCGAAGAAGCTGCAGGACGCCGGGTTCGATGGCTACATCGGCAAGCCGCTGGACGTGATGACGCTGGCCGCCGAAGTCCGCTTCTGGCTAGAGGGCGCGGGCAGCGTGCGAGACAACCGCTTTGTCTGGCCCTGAGCGCGACGGCCCGAGTCGCCATGAGATCTCAGCGACGCGCGGTGCGGATGCCGAAGGGGTTCTCATGACGAATGGCATACAGCTGCCATTCCCTTACAGCATCAAGCGACACGGCATATCGCTGTCGAACTGTGAAGACGAACCCGTCCAGACCCCCGGGTGTATCCAGGCACACGGCATGCTGCTGGCGGTGCGCATCGACGATCTGATCGTCACGCAGGTGAGCGAAAACTGCGAACGCTGGACCGCCTTGCGCGTCGATCAGGTGTTGGGCAGCGCCTTGTCGCGGGTCGTCGGATCCGCCTCTGCCGAGCGCATCGGGGAACTGGTACGCACCGAGGCGCTGGATCAAAACCCCTGCTATGCGCTGACTTCCAGCCTGCCCGGCTCGCCCGCAGGTGCCGCGGTGATGGACATGACCATCCACACCGCCGATGGCGTGCTCCTCGTCGAACTGGAGCCCAGCGGGCGGGTGCTTCCCACCTGTGGTCAGGACGGCGACTACTTCTCGATGGTCAGGAAGACCATCGGTCGTCTCAAGAGCACCCGCTCGCTGGCGGAGTTCTGCGATGTGGTCGCCCGCGAGGCGCGCAGCATCACTGGCATGGACCGGGCCATGGTCTACCACTTCCATACCGACGACAGCGGCGAAGTGATGGCCGATGCCCGGCGCGAAGACCTTCCGTCCTGGCAAGGCCTGCGCTATCCGGCTGCAGACATTCCGAAGCCGGCCCGCGAGATCTTCAAGAGGATAGGTGTCAGACCCTTGCCTGACGCCCAGGGCGAACTGTGCGAGATGGTGCCGCTGCTCAACCCGGACACGCAGCGTCCGTTGCAGATGACCCATTGCGCCTTGCGTGGTGCGTCGGTGATGTACACCGAGTACCTGCAGAACATGGGCGTGGCGGCGACGCTGACGATGCCGATCCTGCGCGATGGCGAGCTCTGGGGGCTGATCGCCTGCCATCACTACACGGCCAAGGCGCTTCCGTATCCGCTTCGATCTGCGGCCGAGTTTCTGGCGCAGATCGCGTCGCTGGAAATAGCTCAGGCCGAGTTGCGCGAGCACCTGCAATACCGGATCGATCTGGACGCGGTGCATCTGTCGGTGCTGGCGCGGGCCGCCGGCGACGGCCAGCTGGCGATCATGAACACCGGTTCACCGAACTTGCTCGACGGTATCCATGCCGATGGGATCGCCATTTTCCAGGAGGCGCGCTGGCACACGGCCGGCGTCGTCCCGGACGCGTTGCATCTGAATCCGCTGGCTGCGTGGCTGCGCCGGCGTATCGACGAGGCCCCGGACGCATTGCAGACGTTTGCCACCGAGGCTCTGGGTGCGCTCCATCCGCCGGCGGCCGATCTTGCGGAGGTGGCCAGCGGGGTGCTGGCGACCGTGGTCTCGCGGCATCCCGACAGCCCGCTCATCCTGTGGTTTCGCGGTGAACAGCTGCAGACCTACAACTGGGCCGGGAACCCCGGCGAAAAGCCCACGGCCATCGGGCCGCTCGGGCCGCGCCTCACGCCGCGGCGGAGCTTCGATCTCTGGCAGGAACTGGTGCGCGGTCGCTCGACGCCCTGGCGCCGAGTGGAGGTCGAAGCTGCCCAACGATTACGGCGCATGGTGATGGATCTGGTCGTCGTGCGCGCGGATCAGTTGGCGGTGGCCAACGCTGAACTGGCAAGCAGCAACGCCGAACTTGATGCCTTTGCGTATGTGGCCGGACACGATCTGAAGGAGCCGCTGAGAGGCATCAACAAGTACGCGCATCGCCTGCTGGAAGACACCAAGGCGGGACGAATCCAGGATACCGAACGGGTCGAGTGGCTGCTTCGAATGACCGTCCGCATGGACACACTGCTCAATGCGCTGCTCCACTTTTCAAGGGTGGGCCGGCTGTCTCTGGACTGCGCCGACATTGAGCTCGGACCGGTCCTTGTCGAGGCGATGGACATGCTGGGTGCACGCCTCGCCGAGAGCCGGGTCGAGGTGCGGGTGCCGCGTCCACTTCCGATGGCGCATTGCGATCGCATCCGCGTGCGCGAGATCTTCGCCAACCTCGTCTCGAACGCGACGAAGTACAACGACAAGCCACATCCCTGGGTCGAGATCGGATGGATCGGCGGGCAGGGCGAAGCGCTCACGATGCAACGACCGGCATCGACGCCCGCGGACGCCAGGGGCGACACCCTGTTCTATGTGCGCGACAACGGCATCGGCATCGAGACGCGTAACAAGGACCGCATCTTCGCGATCTTCAAGCGCCTGCATTCGGCTGATGCCTTCGGCGGCGGCAGCGGCGCGGGCCTGACGATTGCCCGCAAGATGGTGCAGCAGCACGGTGGGCTGATCTGGTTCGACTCGCAGGTCGGCGAAGGCACGACCTTCTACTTCACGCTGCCCGACCCGGCTTCCTCCAGATTGGGCGTCCATGGCGCATGACCGCGAACGTGATGGGCGTCCCGTGCTGGTGGTCGAAGACTCCGACGACGACTTCGACACCGTGGTCGAAGCGGCCACTCGCGCCGGAGTGCGCAATCGGCTGATTCGTGCCGCAGGTGCCGAAATCGCGCGAAGCCTGCTCGCGCGCGAGGCAGCCGGCTCGTTCTCGTTCATGTTGCTGGACTACAACCTGCCGGGCGTGGACGGGCTGGCCTTTCTTGAAGTCGTGCGCCGCGACCCGGTGCTCGCTGCGCTGCCTGCGGTCATCTACACCACCAGCGTCAATCCGCTGGATCGCGACGCCTTCTTGCGGGCTGGTGCGAACGCGTTCCATCTGAAGAGCGTCCAGCATGCGGACAGCCTGAGGACGCTGGAGTCGATCTTCGATCATTGGCTGACGCGTGCTGCACCTGCGCCGGGCGGGCCTCGCGCATGAACCACCAAGCCCAGGAGCCGATGCGGGTGCTGATCGTCGATGACAACCCGCTCGACCGGGCCGACGCCAAGGCGGCGTTGATCCAAGGGTCCGGGCGTGTATACCAGTTCAGTGAAGCCTCGTCGGCAGAAGAGGCGCTGCATCTGTGTTCCCAATGGCCCCTTCCGCACTGCATCGTTCTCGACCTCGGCTTGCCGGATGCCGACGAGTTCGACGTGATGATCCGGCTGCCGCGCGATGAAGACAATCTGATGCGCATCCCCGTGGTGGTGCTGACGGCCTCCGTGGAAATCGGCCTCAGCCAGGCCGCCCTGCGCGCTGGCGCGCAGGACTATGTCGGCAAGGCCTGGCTGCTGCCCGAGACCTTGACCCAGGCGGTCGAAAATGCGATCGAACGACTTCGCATGACGCGCTCGCTCGAAGCGCAACGCCGCATGGCCGACGCCGCGCGACAACAGGCGCTGCAACTCGAGGCCGAGAACCGCCAGATCCAGGAAGCCAACCGACTCAAGAGCCAGTTCCTGGCCAACATGTCGCATGAGTTGCGCACGCCGCTGGCCGCAGTCATCGGTTTCGCCGACCTGCTGCTGACGGGGCAGGTGCCGCCGGATTCGCCGAAGCACCGCCTGTTCCTGGGCCACATCGGCACCAGCGGGCGCCACCTCCTGCGCCTTGTCAACGACGTGCTGGATCTGTCCAAGGTCGAATCCGGCAAGTTCGAGTTCTTTCCGGAATCGCTCGATCTGGCTGACCTTGTCAAGGGAGTCAATGACGTTTTGGCCACGGAGTTTCAACTCAAGCAACTTCGGGTTGCGACCGACATCGAGGCGACCTTGGGCGGCCTCGTGCTCGATCCTTTGCGGCTCAGGCAGGTGCTTTACAACTACCTGTCCAACGCGATCAAGTTCACGCCTGTGGCCGGCCTGATCACCGTGCGGGCGTATGCCCTGAGTGCGCGCCACTTCCGGCTGGAGGTCGAGGACACCGGCGTCGGCATCGCGGCGCCGGACATGGCACGCCTGTTTACCGCGTATCAGCAACTCGACGCCGGGTCCACCAAGCGACATCAGGGGACCGGGCTCGGGCTGGCGCTCACGCGCCGCCTGGTCATGGCACAGGGCGGCAGTGTGGGAGTCCGCAGCACCCCTGGCAGGGGCAGCGTGTTCCACCTGGTTCTCAACCGGATCCACGGAGCCGACGCCGCGCGCGAGTCGGAATATGAGGAACGTCTCGACGCGTCGATGGACGCTCGTCTGCTGGTGATGCACGACGGGCATGGCAACCTGAACCATCGTGCCGGCCATGGCGGGTTGCCGGTGGCAGTCCGCTCGCACTTTTCGAACCTTGACGGCGAGGCGAACAAGCGGTGCGCTGACCGAAAAGGAACGTGAACGCGAAGCCGGCGAGGGAACCATGCCTGTCCGGGAGCGCAGCTTGAATATCGGCCTTGCAGAACTGCTGAAGACCGAAACACGCGCGGTGCACAGCGCCGCGGAGCGCAGCGTGTTCCTGGCCGAATTGCTGAGCGGGCGAATGGATCGGCCGGCGTACTGCGCATTCCTGCGAAACCTGCACGCCATCTACACCGTGCTGGAGCAGTCGCTCGAACGACATGCGCACCATCCGATGATCGTCCCGATTTTCTCCCGGCGCTGTGGCGCACCTGCGCACTCGAGCACGACCTGCGCGCCCTGCACGGAGCAGCCTGGGCTGACGAGCTGGCGCTGCAGCCCTCGGCGGCGACCTATGTCGGCAGGCTGCGCGATCTCGATGCGGAGCAGCCCGGTCTGCTGGTGGCGCATGCGTACGTGCGATACCTTGGTGACCTGAGCGGCGGCCAGATGATGTGCAGAGTCGTCGCGACCACCACGGCGCTGGACGGGGCGGTCGCGTTCTACGATTTCGGCGACGGGTCCGTCACACAGGCGCTGACGCTGGCATTTCGACACGGCCTGGGCGCGATACCGATGGATCAGTCCCGCGCCAGCGCATTGGCGGGCGAGGCCAGGCTGGCCTTCGACCTGCATCAGCGTCTCTTCGGCGAACTGTCAGCGGCTTGCGGACTCACTGCACGAGTCCGGGCACTACCCCGATGGGGCGGCGAGGGCTGAGGACTGCGCGGAGCCTGGATCGACGATGTGAGGCCCAGTTGAGGAAGCCAGCCGAGTGCTGCTGAGCCCGGTGGGCCCGGTTCATAAACGGGCGGTGCTCAGATGTCGCGGATCAGTTGCCGGAACTCGTCGACGTCCTCGAAGCTGCGGTACACCGAGGCGAAGCGCACGTAGGCCACCTTGTCGATGCGCTTGAGTTCGCGCATGACCAGTTCGCCCAGCCGTGTCGAGGGCACTTCCTTGGCGCCGCTGTTGAGCAGCTTCTCCTGGATGCGCTCGATCGCCGCGTCGATCTGCTCGACGCTGACCGGCCGCTTGCGCAGCGCCAGCGACATCGATGCACGCACCTTGCCGATGTCGAACTCGGCGCGCGTGCCGTCCTTCTTGACGACGGCCGGCAGCGCGATTTCAGCGCGTTCGTAGGTGGTGAACCGCTTGTCGCAGCTGTGACACCGACGGCGGCGGCGCACCACGTCGCCTTCGTCGGATTCACGCGTCTCGACGACCTGTGTGTCGACGTGGCTGCAGTACGGACAACGCATGGCAGTGGGGCCGTGGACGTCGTCGGATCAGGTCGGATCGAGATCGCGCAGCGGGCCGCGGTCGGTGGGTTGCCGGCGACGGGCTCAGCGGTAAACCGGGAAGTCGCGCGTCAGCGCGGCCACCTTGCTGCGCACCGTCGCCAGGTTCGCTTCATCGTGCGGCTGGTCCAGCACGTCGGCGATCAGGTGCGCGGTGAGGCGCGTCTGCTCTTCCTTGAACCCGCGCGTCGTCAATGCCGGCGTGCCCAGGCGGATGCCGCTGGTGACCATCGGCTTCTGCGGGTCGTTCGGGATGCCGTTCTTGTTGCAGGTCATGTGGGCCAGGCCCAGCACGGCTTCGGCTTCCTTGCCGGTGAGGTTCTTCGGTCGCAGGTCGACCAGCATCACATGGCTCTCGGTGCGGCCGCTGACGATGCGCAGACCGCGCGAGATCAGCGTCTCGGCAAGCACCCGCGCGTTGGTCACCACCTGCTGCTGGTAGACCTTGAACTCCGGCGCCAGCGCTTCCTTGAAGGCAACCGCCTTGCCGGCGATCACATGCATCAGCGGTCCGCCCTGCAGGCCGGGGAACACGGCGCTGTTGATCTTCTTGGCCATGTCCTCGTGGTTGGTCAGCACGATGCCGCCGCGCGGTCCGCGCAGGCTCTTGTGCGTGGTCGAGGTCACCACGTCGGCGTGCGGCAGCGGGTTCGGGTAGACGCCGGCAGCGATCAGCCCGGCGTAGTGCGCCATGTCGACCATGAAGACCGCGCCCACGGCCTTGGCCACCCGGGCGAAGCGCTCGAAGTCGATGCGCAGCGCATAGGCCGACGCGCCCGCGATGATCAGCTTCGGCTTGTGCTCGTGAGCCAGGCGCTCCATCGCGTCGTAGTCGATCTCTTCCTGCGCGTTCAGGCCGTAGCTCACGACCTTGAACCACTTGCCGCTCATGTTCAGCGGCATGCCGTGGGTCAGGTGGCCGCCTTCGGCGAGGCTCATGCCCATGATGGTGTCGCCCGGCTGAAGCAGTGCGAAGAAAACGGCCTGGTTGGCCTGCGAGCCGGAGTTCGGCTGCACGTTGGCGTAGCCCGCTCCGAACAGCGTCTTGAGCCGGTCGATGGCGAGCTGCTCGGCCAGGTCGACGAACTCGCAGCCACCGTAGTAGCGCTTGCCGGGATAGCCCTCGGCGTACTTGTTCGTCAACTGGCTGCCCTGTGCCTGCATCACGGCCGGCGAGGTGTAGTTCTCCGACGCGATCAGTTCGATGTGGTCTTCCTGGCGCTGGTTTTCGCTCTGGACGACCGACCACAGTTCGGGATCGATGTGTGCAAGGGTGGATTGGGTGCGGTCAAACATGGCGACGATCCTCTACAACGGGAACACGGGATTCAGGACGCGACGCAGGGTCGCATGACCTGCGGCATGCAGCAGGGCCGGCGGACCATCTGTCCGCTGTGGCCAGGAGCCGGATTTTCAGCGTTTCAGCGCAGAGCAGCCAGCTTCTCGTCGGCGGGCGGCTCGGAGGATTCGCTGGCCGGCGCCGGAGCCTCGGCTGATTCTGCCTGCGCTCGCGATGCCGTCGGCACCACGTTGGGCGCATTGACCGCGACGAGCTTGCCGCCCGCCACCGCCTGCAGGTGGTTTTGCTCGGACAGGACCTTCAGTGCATATCCGCCGTCGTCGCTCAGGTTGGCGGCACCCACGTAGGAGCGCAGGCCCGCCTCGACGCCACCGGCGCGCGCAATGCATTCCTTGAGCACCTGCACACCGACACGCAGGTTGGTGACGGGATCGAACGCGGCGAGGTTGCCGCCGAACTGCTCGTACTTGTCGTCGTGCACGCGCGTCATCACCTGCATCAGACCCTGCGCACCGACGGGACTCTGGGCAAATGGGTTGAAGCTCGACTCGATCGCCATGATCGCCAGGATCAGCGTCGGGTCCAGGCCGACCCGTGCGCCCACGCGCCAGGCCTCGGTGACCAGACGGCTGACCGGCTCGGGCGCCACCTTGTAGCGCCGCGCCAGCCATTGGGCTACGGCAGCCTGCTGGCGGGTGAGATCCCGCGGGTCGCTGGCCGTGGCGCGCGCGATCGCTTCGGGTTCGCGCAGATCGTTGGCCATCAGCTCGAGCGGATCGGTGCGGGCTTCCTGGCGCGCCTGCAGCCAGCCGAGCGCCTGCATTTCCACCGTGTGCCGGAGTTCCGAGCGACCCGCCACGAAGACGATCAGCGCGACCGCGATCAGGCCGACCAGTGCGAGCGTGTTGTGGCTCACCTCCAGCAGGCCGTGCCCGACGTCCTGCATGAAGACACCGGTCGAACGCACCGTGGCGCGGCAGGACTGCTGCGCTTTCAAAGACAACTGCCGGAGTACGGACATGACTCTTCTCCCTCTCCGCCCCGAACCGGGCTTGCGCCGCGGGGCTGATTCGAGCGTCGCGCCGAACATAATCGGTTGCACGGACGGGCTGGACACGTTTGTGAGACGGGTACGGACCGCTGCGAGAGCGCTCGAAATGAATCTGATGAACGTTGCCTTGATCTAGGGTAAGTACCCATCAAGGACAACCGGACGGGATTCTAGGAAGCAAAAACATAACCGGTCAACCATTACGGACCGGTTCATAACTACAAATGAATATGAAATACCGCGATCTCCGGGAGTTTTGTGCGGGTCTGGAGGCCGTGGGCGAGCTCCAGCGTGTCGCTGCGCCAGTGTCGGCGCGGCTCGAGATGACCGCGCTGAGCGATCGGGTGCTGCGTGCCGGAGGGCCGGCGCTCTGGTTCGAGCAACCACTCTATTCCGGGGGGGGGTACAAAATTCCGGCCTTGACAAACCTGTTCGGGACGACCAAACGGGTGGCGATGGGCATGGGCGCTGCCGACATCGGTGATCTGCGCGAGGTGGGTCGGGTGCTCGCCAGCCTGAAGGAGCCCGAACCGCCGAAGGGTCTGAAGGACACAGGCCGGTTGCTGCACCTGGTCAAGTCACTTTGGGACATGAAGCCGGCCACGGTTCGCCAGGCGGCGTGCCAGCAGGTGGTGATCGAGGGATCGGACATCGATCTGCTGGGCCTGCTGCCGGTGCAGACCTGCTGGCCGGGCGACGCCGGGCCGCTGATCACCTGGGGC
>ENA-UOWO01000725-UOWO01000725.1-activated-sludge-metagenome-genome-assembly--contig:-NODE-725-length-46007-cov-11.025614_pt1 | contig 46007 bp, 34 predicted proteins | sample MGYA00238148_ERZ761564 | MGnify/ENA primary metagenome ERZ761564 (study PRJEB28885, sample SAMN05720194) | activated sludge metagenome | isolation source: Anaerobic digester | place: USA... | reverse complement strand
TGGCCCATTGCAGACACTCATGTTGGATTGCAGTTTGGCGAGTGTAGCCGCTCCAGTTGCGAGAATGTCCGCGGCGTACTTGATCGACGCTGAAGCCGCCGAAGCCGTGCATGACTGGCGACAGATAGGGCGGGCTGCAGGTTTCATATGCGGGTGCTGCTGCGTATGCTCATCAGCCATTCCTGCAGCTCAAGCGCCAGCTTCAGTTCAGTATCGAGGAAGGCCTTGCGCGTACGTGGAGTTGCGCCTTGCGACTCTGCGATGACGCCTGAGCAAACTCCTTATCCATAGGCGCCCGCATGCAAATCTCAACCCGTCCAAGAAGTGTAGCGGTTCGGATATATGTTGGTAGTAAAAGTGTCGGTATGATGAAGTGGAAAGGCCCCTCGAGCGATCGCGTTTCCGATGTCGGGCAAGCCGGATTTTCTTATCGGGCCGGAAGCGCTAGCATCGGTTGATGACCGGGACCGCATCAGTCGATGTCTACATGTGGAAAATCGATCGTTCCGCGGTTGATGCTGCCCATATTCGCACCTTTCTTTCGACAGACGAGAAGGCTCGGGCGGACAGGTTCTTCAGACCGATTGATCGCTATCGATGGGCGGCTTCGCGGGCGGGGCTCAGACAGCTACTATCGCGTGAACTGGGTATTGCGCCAGACGCCATTGTTTTCGGGCAAGAGGCAAATGGCCGGCCGAATTTGGTGGGCATTGAAGCGGTATCATTCAATCTCAGCCATTCGGCAGATGTTGCTGCTTTAGCCATATCCCGCGACACACGCGTTGGCGTCGATGTTGAAGATATACGCGAGATCAGAAGCGACGAAATCGAACGGGCGTTGTCCATAGCCGAGCGCCTCGAATTGGCGGAGGCCGCGGATGCTCTGCAACTCGAAACATTCTTCCGCTTCTGGACCCTCAAAGAGGCCTTCATGAAGGGCACGGGGCTTGGCGCATCTTTGCCACTTCACGATTTTGACGTGAGTCCAGCCGGGCCAGGTTTGCTCCGGCTGAAATCCGCGCCAACGGAGCCAGGAAGGTGGCGTTTCGACGAATTTGTTCCGAAGCCAGGAATACGAGCGGCGCTAGCAGCACGTACTGACGATCGCGATCTTGTTGTCCAATGGCGTTGGGCGGATTTTGAATGAAAATTCTCGTGGCCGTCTTAGACGGACCTCAACTGGTGCGAGAGTAAAGCTCCGGTCACTCACCTGGTGGCGCCGGTTTTGCGACTGAATCCAGCAACCAAGTAACCAACGGTGCCCGAGAGATCGGATGCTTAACCCTGCGTTCGACCTATGTCGATCGGAAGGAGCTCTGACATGGCTGTTTCAACCGCATTCAAAGCGACCTTTATTGGCAGCGGTTCGTTGCTGGTGGCGTGCGTCGAGATGTGGCGGCAGGCGGGGAACACCCTCCACGGCGTAGTAACCTTGTGCCCCGTTGCAACAGCCTGGTGCGATCGTAACGGCATTGGACACATCGCTCCGTCCGATGATCAGGCCGCATGGCTCGGGCGCGACACGTTCGACTACCTGTTCAGCATCGTTAATCACGCGATCACACCCGCAGAAATTCTGAATCTTCCGACGCGTCGCGCCATCAACTTTCACGACTCGTTGCTGCCAAAGTATGCGGGCTTCAACGCGACCGCGTGGGCGATTATGAGCAACGAAGCCCAGCACGGCGTCACCTGGCATGCGATGACCGCCGATGTGGATGGTGGCGACATACTCCTGCAGCAGATGATCGACATTCTTGATGACGAAGTAGCGTTTTCTCTCGGCGCGAAATGCATCGAGGCCGGACGCTCAAGCTTCGAGACATTGATCGGCATGCTGGCCGAGGAAGCCTCCGGCAAGAGCCTGACGGTCACCAATCAGTCACCGAGCCAGAATTTTCATCTGCGGTCCGATCGTCCGGGTCTGGGTGTTATCGACTTCAGCAAGCCGAAGCGTGAGATTCGGAATTTCGTTCGCGCCATGAATCTGGGTTCGGACGATAACTGGATGTGCCGCCCGAAACTAGCGCTGCCATCTGGCTTGTTCATCGTCGAGAACGCCGAAGTCGTCGCACGACCGCAGGCGGCACCTGGAACCATCGTCGCGGTGGACAGCAAAGGCGTGGAGATAGCCGCGGTTGATGGCGTTCTGCGCTTTGAGTTGTTCTCCACGCTAGAGGGCGGCCATGTCGATCCTCTTGCGACTGGCGCAGCCGTTGGCGATGTGCTGGCATCCGAGGGATATGCTGATGCCGCTGCTGTGGCTGACGCGGTCTTCACAAAGCATGAGCGATTCTGGGTTGGCAGGCTCGCAACCATGCGCGCGCCAAACGTGGCGGGCTTGAAGCCGCATACGGGCGCTGCCCAGCCGGCACTCGAAATCCGCAAGCTGCCAGCGGCGCTTACCGATACTGTTGAACGGCGCACCGCGCTGGCGGCGGCGCTGCTGACCTATATTGCCCGTACGGGCGAAGACGACAATTTTGACCTCGCGCTGACGAAGACTCTGTCGCCGGGCTTGCAGAATGCGTACGCGCGTCACGTTCCGTTCCGCGTCGCGGTCAATAAGTCTGGCAATTTCGATCTGCTTCGCAGCAGAGTCGCGCAGGAACTGGAAATCCAGGACAAGCGCGGCTCATACGCGCGCGACGCGGTCACGCGATATCAGGCTCTGCGATCGACTAATCGCGCACTCCTGACTGCGGGTATCCAGTTCTCTGATCTGGAACACGCGTCAGCGGAAGCGATGCTCGCTGTTGGGCAGTCTCTGTCGCTCATTATCCCCGATACCGGCGATTCATTCGCGTGGGCATACGATGCACGTGCGATCGAGCCTGCATCGCTGAAAATGCTGGCTGACAGGGTCGACGTTCTGCTTGCCAGCGGCTTGAAAGACGGAAGCGACGCACTGTCGAGCCTCGAAATTTTGCCGACGGCCGAGCGTTCTCTTTTGCTGGATCAATGGCAGGATACGGCGATCGAAGGCGTGCCGGCTCTTGGTATTCACCAGATGTTCGAGATGCAGGTTGCGCGCACACCAGACGCGGTCGCCTTGCGCTTCAAGGATGACAGTCTGACATATCGTCAGCTGAATGATCGCGCCAATTCCGTCGCTGAGGCCTTGCGTTCGAGTGGGGTATTGCCCGGCGTTCTGGTCGCCGTGGGCATGGAGCGCTCGCTCGATCTGGTTGTTGGATTGTTCGGTGTGCTGAAGGCCGGTGCGGCTTACGTTCCGCTCGATCCTGCTTATCCGCGGGACCGCCTGGCGATGATGGTCGAGGACTCGGCCGCGATGGTTTTGTTGACCCAGAAACATCTCGTCACATCGCTGCCCCCTGCTGCTGTCACGCTGTGCATCGAAGACATTCCGGCTCGTGCTGTTGTCTCCCAGGTCGCGTCAAAGCCGGACGATTTGGCTTATGTCATCTTCACGTCGGGTTCGACCGGACGTCCGAAGGGCGTGATGGTTCGCCATCGCAACGTGGCCAACTTCTTCACCGGTATGGACCAGCGCATCGGCACGAAGCCGGGTGTCTGGCTCGCCGTCACCAGCGTATCGTTTGATATCTCGGTACTTGAGATCTTCTGGACACTTGCGCGCGGCTTCGAAGTCGTGATGCAGGGCGAAAGCGACAGGGCTTCAATTGCGCGTGTGCCGACTGCAAGTGCGCGCAAGGAGCCTATGGACTTCAGCCTGTTCTATTTCGCGGCTGGGCAGGGCAGCTCCGGAGCGGGTGACGCCTACCGCCTTCTTCTCGAGGGTGCCAAATTCGCCGACACTCATGACTTCAGTGCCGTGTGGACGCCCGAGCGCCATTTCCATGAATTTGGCGGGCCGTATCCCAACCCGGCAGTGACAAGTGCAGCTCTTGCCACGATCACCAGTCGCGTATCGCTGCGCGCGGGCAGTGTCGTGCTGCCACTCCATAATCCACTGCGTGTTGCAGAGGACTGGTCGGTCATCGACCAGCTGTCCGGCGGCCGCGTCGGTCTGTCGTTCGCATCGGGCTGGCATGCTGACGACTTTGCATTCATGCCGCAAAACTATGAGCGCCGCCGTGAGGTGATGCTGGAAAGCATCGAGACAATCACCAGGCTGTGGCGCGGCGAGAAAGTCGAAACGATCAACGGGCAGGGCAAGACGATTTCGGTCAACACCTTACCGCGCCCCCTTCAAGCCATGCCGCCAATGTGGATCGCTTCCGCTGGCAGCGTGGATACGTTCAAGGCGGCTGGCCGCATCGGCGCAAATGTCCTGACCAACATGCTGGGTCAGGATATTGACGATCTGCGCAACAAGTTTGCAGCTTATCATAAGGCGCGTCGCGAAGCCGGGCACGACGGCCCTGGCGTCATTACGGTCATGCTTCATACCTTTGTTTGCGAAGATACCGAGAAGGCGCGTGAACTCGCGCGCGAGCCCTTCTGCAATTATCTCAAGAGCTCCTTCGATCTGATCAAGGTTGCGCCGTCGATGTTCCCGGCGTTCCGTCAACCGTCGCTCGGCAACGATGAAAGCGATGGCAAGGGTTTTGACACGAGCCGCTTCACGGCGGATGACATGGCGGCGCTCATGGATCACGCCTTTGATCGCTATTTCGAAACCGCTGGACTGTTTGGCTCGCCAAGCAAGGCTCTCGCTATGGTCGACCGGTTGAAGTCAATCGGCGCCAATGAGCTGGCCTGTCTGATCGACTTCGGCATCGATACCGACATTGTGTTGAAAAGCCTCCCGCATCTGGATCAGCTGCGGCAGATGTCGCGTGCCGCCGACGATCAGGCTGACGAGCGCGACTATTCCATTCCCGCGCAACTTCGCGACCGCAAGGTGACGCACCTCCAGTGCACGCCGTCGCTGGCGCGTATGATCGTCAGCGATCCGGATGGTATGGCCGGCGTGAGCCGCCTTGATCGCCTGCTGCTTGGCGGCGAGGCATTGCCGGTTGATCTGGCGGATATTCTCGCGCCGCTGGTCTCCGGTGAAGTTCACAACATGTACGGCCCGACCGAAACGACAATCTGGTCGACGACGTCGCCTATTATTGCCGGTGAGACAATCACGATTGGCCGTCCTATCGCCAACACCGTAATCCGCATTCTGGACGAGGCGGGTCAGCTTGCTCCCATCGGGATTGCTGGCGAACTCTACATCGGTGGCGATGGTGTCGCGGTAGGATATTTGGGTCGGCAGGATCTGACGGCGGAACGGTTTGTCACCGATCCTTATGCGGTTTCGGGCCTGCTTTACAGAACGGGCGATCTCGCGCGCTACGTGGCAAGCGGTGATATCGAGTTCCTTGGTCGTGCAGATTTCCAGGTGAAGCTGAATGGATACCGCATCGAGCTGGGCGAGATTGAAGCGGCCCTCGGCCGTCATGATCTGGTAGGCCAGGCCGTGGTCACTGCCCGCGCAGACGATGGGCAGACCAGGCTGGTGGCCTACGTAACTCCCGCAAATGGCGCGCGCAGTGTCATCTCGGCTGACGAGCAGGTAGCGCGCTGGGAGGGACTGTGGGATGGCGCATACCGTGACGCGGGTCAGGTAGCCGATCCGCGTTTCAACATCGCCGGATGGAACGATAGCGCGACCGGATTGCCGATTCCGCGCGAACAGATGATCGAGTGGCTGGATGGGGTGGAAAGCAGAATTGTGGCGCTCGCACCCAGGCGCATACTGGAGATCGGCTTCGGGACGGGCATGGTGCTCTACCGTATGCTGCCGCATGTCGAGCATTACACAGGGGTCGACCTGTCATCGCATGCTCTTGATGCGATTCAAAAGGAGCTGAAGCCTGAGGAACGCGAACGCGTTTCGCTGTTCCAGCAACCTGCTCATGCGCTTGCAGGCGTTGCGAACCAGTCATTTGACACGGTGGTTATCAATTCCGTTTCGCAATACTTCCCAGACGCATCCTATCTCGAGAAGGTGCTTCGCCGCGCCAGTGAGATCGTTTCCGAAAGCGGCAGTATCTTCGTCGGCGATGTTCGCAGCCTAGAACAGTTCGAAGCCTTCCACACTGATGTGATCCTTCAGCAGGTGTCTGATGGCGCGAGCCAAGCGGATATTGCCAAGCGGCTTGATCAACGTATCGCTAAGGACGGCGAACTTGTGGTCGCTGAAGCGTTCTTCCACGCCCTGGCGCGCGATCTGCCGCGTGCTCCGCGTGTCGAGGTGCATCTCAAGCCGGGGCGGGCCAGCAACGAGATGTCGGCCTTCCGCTATGACGTCATCATCCGCTTTGGTGCACAAAGCGGTCAGACGCTAACGCCGATCAATGTTCCTCATAAGGAACTGATGCCGGCATTGAACCGTGGAGAACCTGCGGTTATGATCAGGGACTTGCTCAACGCTCGCGTCGCAGGCGTTCATGCGGCAGGATCGGCACTGCGTGGGTCGAACAAGGTTCACCTTGCCGGGTTGCGGGAACTTGTATCGGCCAAGGTCAATGGTGCGATTGAACCCACTGATTTGGCGGCAACCCATCCCGGTTACACGGTTGAGATCATGCCGGCGCGTTCAGGCGACGGCACACGGTTCGATGCATTGTTCCGTTCCCGCGCTCTCGATGAGGCCGCGGTAATTGCTTGCGGCGCGCCACAGCATGATAAGGCTGCGACCCACTATGCGCGCAATCCACGGTTGGATACACCAGCCGCCATGTCGATCGACGATCTGCGCGCCTACCTGCGCAGCAAACTGCCGGAATACATGGTGCCGTCGTCCTTCGTGATGCTCGATGCATTCCCGTTGACGCCAAACGGCAAGATTGATCGCAAGGCATTGCCAGCTCCCACCAAAGTAATTGTGCCTGCCGAAGCAACTGATCACGTGGCTGCCACAAATGCGATCGAAGAGACCATCGCAGACGTCTGGAAATCGCTGCTTGGAGTCGAGCGCGTTGGGCTGCGGGACAACATCTTTGATCTCGGCGTAAATTCGCTGCTGACCGTTCAGGCCAACCAGCGTCTGTCCGCTCTGCTGGATCGGAAAATCGCCCTTGTGGCCATGTTCCGTTATCCAACGGTGGAGGCGCTCGCCGCGCATCTGACGGAAGGGCAGGCATCAGAAGACACTGCTTCCCGCCGCGCGCAGGATCGTGATGCCCGCAAGAAGGATGCAGCGGATCGCCGTCGGGAGCTGAGGTCAGCCAAGCGGTAGTTTCACGCCGGCTTCGCGCTACGCTTTATTAGAAGCTGCGCGCAGTCCATGAACCACTGGCGATGGAAGGCAAGCAGCCATCCAAAATAGATGGCTGCGCCCGCCGTCGCGCACGCGGAAAGCCGCGCGAGCGGGTTCCAGTCTTCTAGTCCCTGATGCAACGCAATCGTCGCGGCGCTCATGATAGCCACGGCTAGAGCAGGCGGCATCAGGCCAGCATAGTGCGCGAGATTGGTTTGCTGCAGCCGCTTGTTGACGATCACATTGCCGACGATGCCCATGAAGGCCGCAGGTATGGCCATGATCAGGATTACGTCCGGCGCACTCAGCCCGTTCGATGCAAACAACGTGATGAGGGACGTTCCGACCAGCGCAAGCGTGTAATACAGCGATAGCCTGTTCATCCCCATCGCGTTCAGAGCCATGTTGTTAAACCAGAGCACGGGGATAAGCAGGAATGTTATTGCGGCCGCCTGCAGGATGGGACCGACGCCCGCATACTGTTGGGGCAGCAGTATGGTGGCGATGTCATCAGCAGTGATTGCAAGTCCTGCGAAGATTGGCAGCGATACCAGCGTCGCCGTACGAACGATGCTGTTGTAGACTTCTCGCTCGCCCGCAACGTCGCCCCGCACGTGGGCCATCAGCGGGAACCAGAGATCGACAAGCGGGGCGATTACCGGTCCTTGCACCGCTTCGGCGATGCGGTTGCTGGCGCGTAGCAAGCCAACCGTCGCCAGATCGTAGCGCATTCCGAACACCAGCGCCGTTACTCGGCCAATCGTGCTTACAAGCGTCTTGACCAGCCAAAGGGCGAAAAACCGCTTCATGAAGTCCCGTGCAGCGATCAGGGGCAAGGCGAGACCGGGCGCCCAGCGCGTGTAGTGATATAGCAGCGCCACCTGCACCATTTGGGAAACCAGTCGTTGCACGAGGATCGCCCAAACGAACCAGGGCGAGAAGGCGACAGCAATTCCCGCCACTCCTCCAACCAGGGTTGAAGCAATATTCCGCTCTGCTACCTGGCGATAGCGAAGATCGCGCAACATCAGCGCGTCCATGACGGCGATCCATGGCGTTGGGATCAACATCACACCGAACGCGATCATGAAGGTTGTCAGCAAAGGCTCGTCGTAAGCCCTGGCAACGAACGGAGCAGATGCCGCCAACGCAACTGCGATCAGCGTCACGAAAAGAAGGAAAGACGTAAACGCCGTGTTCAGCGATTTCCTGTCGTAGCGGGACGACTGAATGATCGCGTCCTTGGCCGCATAGCAGCCCTCCATTGCAATGAAGTCTGCGGCAATGGTCGCGAGCGCTACGACGCCGAAAATATGTACGGGCAACTGCGCAGCGATGATCAGGAAGATAACGGTCCCGACGATCTGGGTCGCGACAAAGTTAAGCGTGCTCCAGAGAACAGCTTTCTGCATCATCGCAGATACCCGCGAGCGCGCCGTTATCGCCGGCTCTGGGTTTGTGCTCGTCGGATCTGTATTAGCCATGCTCAGCTTTCACATTGTCATATACCGGCTGGGTCCTACACCAGCAGTGTTCCAATTTGGTTGCTCCGCTTCCATTCCCGCGTGCCGGGATTTTCCATCCAGCAGCACCTGATAGCGATAGAAGCATCCTGAGTTGGGCAACAATGTTAACGAGGTTGTCGCGTATCGGCGACACAAGCTCGCGCAAAGCCTCTCCTTCACGCCAATCTGTCAGGCGCCTTCGTATTGATTGCGGTTAACTCGCAACGTGGAGTCCAACAGGCACTTGTGGCCATTTTAAACGTTGTTTTATGCGATGACGTGGCACAATCTTCGAAACAATATTCCCCATGACCCGTAACGATCTCCAGAACTCCCGCGCTGTGGATGTCGCCATCATTGGCATGGCGGCCAAATTTCCGGGCGCTGACAGCATCGACCAGTTCTGGGCAAACGTCCGTGACGGTGTCGAATCCATCCGCCGGTTGTCGGACGAGGAGCTGCTGGCTGCCGGTGTGCCAGCTGCAACGCTTGCCGACCCGGACTACGTCAAGGCTTCGCCTGTTCTCGACAATATCGACAAGTTCGATGCAGCCTTCTTTGGCCTGAGCGCGCGTGATGCGTCCGTCATGGACCCCGCTCACCGCATCTTCCTCGAGATCGCCTGGAAGGCCTTCGAACACGCCGGCTATACGGCCTTGCCGGAGGAGGGTGCCGTCGGCGTCTTCGCAGCGGCTGGTGCGCCGATCTACATGATGGAAAACCTGCGCACCAACCCGGACCTCATGCGGTCAATGGGCGAGTTCCTGGTTCGCCACACCGGCAACGATATGAACTTCCTTGCCACGCGCGTCTCCTACGAGATGGATCTGCGCGGACCCAGCATGAACGTGCAGACGGCATGCTCGTCCTCTCTCGTCGCTGTCCATCTGGCCTGCCAAAGCCTTGCCCGTGGCGAATGCACTATGGCGCTGGCCGGCGGTGCAACCGTTCTGCTTCCGCAAGCGCGGGGGTATCATTTCAAGGAAGGCGAGATCTTGTCGCCCGACGGTCATTGCCGTCCGTTCGATGCCAAGAGCGCTGGAACGGTATTCGGGAGCGGCGCTGGCGCCATTATCCTGAAACGCCTCAGCGACGCGCTCGACGATGGCGACACCATCCATGCCGTCATTCGCGGCTCGGCGATCAACAATGACGGGGCGGTTAAGGTCAGCTATCTCGCCCCCGGCGTCCAAGGTCAGGCGGCGGTCATCGTGTCCGCGCTGGCGTCGGCTGGCCTGGAAGCCGACAGCATCAGCTATATCGAAACCCACGGTACAGGCACGCTCGTTGGCGATCCGATCGAGGTAGAAGCGCTAAGGGAAGCGTTTGGCCCGCAGACCGCTCGCCGCAATTATTGTGGCATCGGATCAGTCAAATCCAACATCGGTCACTTGGGCGAGGCCGCCGGCGCAGCATCGCTGATCAAGGCGGTGATGGCGCTCAAGCATCGCAAGCTGCCGCCAAGCCTGGGCTTTGAAACGTCGAACCCGGCAATCGATTTTGCCAACAGCCCCTTCTATGTGAACGCCCGTCTCAACGACTGGGCCAGCGATGATCCCCTTCGGTGCGGCGTCACAGCGCTTGGAGCCGGCGGCACGAACTGCCACCTGATCCTTGAGGAAGCTCCTGCGGGAATTCCAGGGGAGGGAGAGCGCTCGCAGCAGCTTATCGTGCTGTCTGCCAAAAGCCGGGCCGCTCTGGATGCCAGAAGCCTCAATCTTGCCGACGCTCTGGAAGCCAATCCTGACGTCGATCTTGCGGACACCAGTTACACACTGGCAATTGGCCGACGTAGCCTGCCGCATCGCAGGGTTTTTGCTGCAACCACCGCCGGTGAAGCTGCGCGGTTGTTACGCGGCGAAGACGCCAAGCGCGTCGTGACAGGCCTCGCAGGCGATCAGACCCCTAAAACGGTCTTCATGTTTCCAGGCGGCGGTGCGCAATACGCCGGCATGGGACGTGAGCTCTATGAAACGGAAGAGGTCTACCGCGAAGCGATCACCGATTGCCTGGACATCGTCGGCCCAGCCCTCGACGTAGATCTTCGTAAGCTGATGTATCCAGAGGTTACGGATACCGAGAAATCAACGCGTGCGCTAGAGAGGCCTTCATTTACCCTTCCGTCGCTCTTTGCGACTGAGTATGCGCTGGGCCGGTTGTTCATGTCGTGGGGCGTGACGCCTCAGGCGTTCATCGGACACAGCGTGGGCGAGTATGCAGCGGCATGTCTCGCCGGGGTCATGAGCCTCGAGGATACTCTCAAACTTGTCATGATGCGCGGGCGCCTGTTCGAGGTTGTCCAGCGCGGCAGCATGCTGAGCGTGCAGCTGTCAGAATCCGACCTTCGCGCGATCATGCCCAAGGGGCTGGATATCGCAGCCGCCAACGCGCCGGAGCTTTCCGTTGCATCGGGCCCGGTGCAGGCAATCAAGGACCTGCAGGCTTTGCTCGCTTCGCGCGATATTGAATCGACCCCCGTTCATATCGATGTGGCCGCTCACTCGTCGATGCTGGATCCGGTGCTCGACCAGTTTCGCCAGCTTTGCCGCACGATCAGCTTCCAATTGCCAAAAACGCCGTTCGTTTCCAACGTTACCGGCAAATGGATCACGGCGGAGCAGGCGACATCGCCGGAATACTGGGTCACGCACCTGCGCTCGACCGTGCGCTTTGCAGACGGCCTCGCGACGCTGCGCGAACTTGGCGAGGTAGTACTGCTCGAGACAGGCCCCGGCCGGACACTCAGCATGCTGGCGCGCGCACAGGCTCAGCCGTTCCAGAACGCTTTCAGCAGCCTGCGTCATCCGCAGGAGAGCGCCAGCGATCTCGGCTTTGCCCTGACGAGCCTCGGCCGCCTCTGGGCGGTCGGCGCCGAAGTAGATTGGTCTGCCTTCTATGACGGCCAGCTGCGCAACCGCATCCCGCTGCCTACCTATCCATTCGAACATCAATCCTACTGGGTGGAGCCAGGCAAGAACTTGGCGATCGCGCCGATCGCAGGGGTGATGCGCAAAGCTGACGTCACCGACTGGTTCAGCACCATTGGCTACCAGGAAGCGCCGCTCGTCCTGCGGCCTGAAGCGGCGCGTCAGCGTATCTGGCTGTGCATCGCCGAGAAGCTGTCGGATGCTCGCGATCTGGCAATAGCGTTGAGCCCGCACCGTGTTGTGATAGCGACCCCAGGCAGCAAGTTCGGTGAGCGTCTTGATGGAACGTTCAGCATGAACTTCGGTAGCCCGGAAGATCATGCTTCCATCATGCAGTTCATGGAAGAGTCAGTAGGCTTGCCTGACCATGTCGTCTTCCTGACAAATCGCCGGGCCGGCGTGATGTCGAGCGAAGACGCGATCCTTCGGCGCTTCCTGCCGATGATCCATCTTTTCCAGGCGCTCGGAGCATCTTCGACGCCAGCGCAGGTATCAATCGTGGCATCCGGTATCGCCGGTGTGGGTGGTTCGCCGCTGCAGCCGACGCAAGCCCTCATGCTTGGGCCGATGCTGGTCGCGCCCCGCGAGTTCGATCATCTGCACACGCGCTGCATTGATGTTCCGGCAGACAAGCTTGCACCAGCGGACAAGAAACGTCTGACGGTGCGGATCGCCAACGAACTTCGAGCGGAAACGCGCGACGCGATTGTTGCGCTTGCACCAGCAAGTCGCTGGGTCCGCCAAACGACGTCGCGGCAACTGCCGGCGAGCGAAGCTGGCGCCGCCGAGTGGGCGCGCGAAGACGGCGTCTATTTCATCACGGGTGGTCTCGGCGGTATCGGGCTTGAGGTCGCAACCCACATGGCCCGCTCGAAGCGTGTTCGTCTCGCGCTGCTGGCGCGCGAACAGCTTCCATCAGAAGACAAGTGGGACAGCATTCTTGCGAAAAGTCCGTCCAGCCGTGTTGCAGAACGCATCGCAAAAGTGCGTGAACTGCGTGCGCTCGGTGCGCGCGTGATGGTCTTAGCCGGCGATGTGACGGATCGAAACGCGCTTGCCGCTGCGCTGACGTCGGTCAGAGCGGCCTTTGGGCCGTTGAACGGCGTCATTCACGCGGCCGGTGTGATGGACGACGCGCCGATGATGACCAAGACATCTGACGCGATCCGCCGCGTGCTCTCGCCCAAGGTTGACGGTACGCTCGCTCTCGATGCGATTGTCACTGAGACCCTCGACTTCATGATGTTGTTCTCATCGGTCGCTTCCAGCCTCGGCTTGCCGGGGCAGGCAGACTACACCGCTGCGAACGCGTTCCAGGATGCGTTCGCCCGCGCCCGCTCGACCCGCGCCGGGGGGCGAACCGTTGTCGTAAACTGGAATGCGTGGCGTGATGTCGGCATGGCGGCTTCCGCACATCGACGCGATACAACCGGCATCGAGCCATCGCGGCCGAGCCGTCACCCGGCTCTCGATGGGTACAGTGAAACAGGGGCGGAGCGCACGTTCGTGGCAACCTTTGCTGGCGAAGCAGCCTGGTTGCTGAACGAGCACGTGACGAAAACCGGTATTGCCCTTCTTCCGGGGACTGGCTTCGTTGAGCTGGCGCGTGCCGCCTACGCAGAAGATCGCCGCAACCAGCCTGTCGAGCTGAGCAATCTCGAATTCATCGCCCCTTTTCGCAAGGAAGCAGACAAAGCGCAGCGCCTCGAAATCACGCTGACGCCGTCGGGCGAAGCGAGCGATTTTGTTATGCGGGCAGGCGGTCCGAACAGCTCGCCCATCGCTATGGGCAGGGCGCAACTCTGCCGTGAACAACAGCCTGCGCGACTCGATATCGCAAGCATCGCTGCTCGCTGCGCGCAACGCGATGAAGCATCGAGCGATGGCAGACTGGTTCAGGACTTCATGGCGTTTGGTCCAAGGTGGGCCAATATACAACGTACGCGCTACGGGCAAAATGAAGCGCTGATCGAGCTCAATCTGGACGCTGCGTTCGTCAATGATCTCGGCGATTATGTTCTTCATCCCGCGATGCTCGATATGGCGACCGGGGGCGCGCAGGCGCTGATCCCGGGTGTTGACCTCAGTCGCGATTTCTATGTGCCGCTTGGCTATGAACGCGTGCGCGTGTTCGGCGCCATGCCCGCCCACGTCTTCAGCCATGTCCGCTGCACCGCAGATGCAAGCACGGGTCTGGCCTATTTCGACATCACGCTCACCGACGAGCCTGGCAACGTCTTCGCGGACATCGCACGCTTCACGATGCGTCGCGTTGATGGCGCCACGGCATTTGCTGCTGTCGCCGCGCGCGCCGCGCCGACGCAGCGCCAGGATGCATTGATCGAAGCCCTGCGCGACGGCATTCGTTCGGCCGAGGGCGTGGATGCGCTTGATCGCATCATGGCGCAGCCCGGCCTTGTGCAGGTCATTGCGTCTTCGGTCGACGTGAACGCATGGAGCGCCAAGCTCGATGCGACCAGGATCCAGACGACGATAAACGAGGGCAGTGTCGAAGGCTTCGAGCGCCTGCCGGGGTTGCCGGAGTATGTCGCGCCGACGACGGGCGCGGAGCGCGTCCTTGCCGCGATCTGGGCCGAACTTCTTGGCTTCAAGGCTGTCGGCGTGACTGACAACTTCTTCGACCTCGGCGGCAACTCGCTGCTCGGCGTTCGCCTGTTCGCTGGCATCCGCAAGAAATTCTCGGTATCGCTGCCGCTGGCGACATTGTTCGAGGCGCAGACAATTGCCGATCTCGCAAAACTGCTCGCTGATCCGAGCCAGGACATTCCTGCTGCCGGCGATGCGGCCTGGTCGCCATTGGTATGCTTGCGCCCGGGCGTTGCGGGGCAAACGCCGGTCTTCTTTATTCACGGCTCGCGCGGCAACGTGCTGGTCTTTAAATCCTTCGCGGATCGTGTCCGCGCGGAACAGCCCGTCTACGCGCTGCAGGCTGCCGGTGTTGATGGCAAGATGGAGCCTGACCAGACGATTGAAGTGATGGCTGAGCGCTATCTGCGCGCCATTCGGCAGGTCCAGCCGACGGGCCCCTACATGTTCGCGGGTTACTCCGGCGGCGGCGTTATCGGCTACGAAATGGCCCGGCGTCTACGCGAGGAAGGCCAGGAAACCAGCATGTTGATGCTCATTGACACGCTTGAGCCCGAGCAGATGCGCCGGCCGGTTTCGATGCCGGATCACTTAAAGAACCTCCATCGGGTCAAGCTTCATCGCTTCCTGGAACTGCCGCACGTTCTCTGGAAGTACAAGTTCCGCCCGATGCTGCGTAAGCTCATGGGCGTGCCTGACCTGCCAGTCGTTCGTACGCCGCTGGAGGCGGCATCGGATGACGTCGATCGTGCCTACAAGAACGCGCAATGGGCATATCAGACACCGCGGAGCGAACTGGATGTCGTCGTCATTCGCGCCACGGATGCGCGCATGCACTTCCTGCGCAGTGGGCCGGCCTTGGGTTGGGATCGGTTTGTGAGCGGCAAGATCAAGACGTTCGATGTCGATGCCGAGCATGATCTTGTGTTCGCGGAGCCGTCGCTTTCCCAGCTGATCGACGCTTTTGAAATTTGCGTCTCCGGCGAATGACCGTGCCTGCCTCTGATGGAGCCAGCACGGTCAATAATGCTCGCCTACTATGCGCGAGTTCATCACCCCTTCCGAAGCACGATGTCCCGCGAGCAAAGTTCGGCTCCCGGCTCGAGGCCCGGCGCATCTCCACCAAGCTTACTAAAAGCCGGCGCGGTCATCGGATCGCGATTGGGGTTGATACCGATGCCTAGATCTTTTCGGAATGTCAGGTCGCCCTGAAAGAGCGCAGGTTGGTTTTCACGAAAAGACATGTGTGTGATGCGCCGTTCGTACTTTGCGGTAATATCGAAGTGAATGTGCCGGTGCGCGCATGTAGGGTTTGTTGCCGCTCAGAATGCCTTGAGCCTGGTAAGCGCCGGGCTTCACAGTAAGAAAAGAGAAGCGGCCGTTGGCCTCGGTCTTCCGACGCGAAAAGCTTGGAAAGCTCCGATCGACGGCAGGGCCTCCTGGTTCTGCAGGATGCCCGTAGCGTCCATTTGTATCGGCTTGCCAGATTTCGATCGTCGCGTTTCTTACGGGCGTTCCATCGGATCCCAACACGCGCGCAGCAAGCAGGATTGTTCGGCCCTCCGCGCGACCTTTGCGACCTTTAACGCGCGTGAGGTCTGCATTCTGGACGATCGGCTTCTGTATTGGATAGTAGGGGTCGATTTCCAGGTTCGGTGTGGACGGCAAGTTCGAACGTGACGGCTGTTGTTGCGCCCGGACCGGGAAAATCAAGCTCGTGGCGGCCGCGCCAATCGCAACAAATCCAGCGCGTCTTGTCGGATAGGGCAAGCAATGTTCTCCCTCGGTGAACGGCAAGGTAGCAGCCGATCAATGGCCTAACAATAAATGCAAGGATGGTGCGTTGCCGCTGTCCCACGGTCACAAGGCGCCAATGACCGTTTTCGGCGATTTCCGGCCGGACTAGCCTGCGACCTCGAACGGCCGGGAAGGTACCTACATCGGACGCCGCGCTACGTCTGGAAATACCGGCAAGCCCGTGGGATCTCTCAGCCTTCCGCCAAACACACGATCGATGTGCCGAATACTTGCACCCACATCACGAGGAAACCGCTGGTAAGCGGGCCATTCTCGAATGATGTCGGGAAGCTGTCCCTCCACCTAGCCCTCCAGTGAGCATTCAACTCCCGACGTCGGATTGGACTGCTCGCGCGGCGTACGCACACATGATCCGGCACTCAGCGCCCGACAGCAGCTCCTGGAGGCCCTTGAACCAGTCCGCAGAGTGCCCGATCTGGTCGACCAGGTCCATGAGCGCCTCGTCGGCCAGTTCCGCGGACATCGCCATCAGTTCATCCTTGGACTTGTGAAGTGTCAGCCAAGCCAGGCGCACCGAGATCAGGTGTGGATTGGCAAGGTCTGTCCATTCCGCATTGGTCGGAGGCACCCAACCATCCGGTTGCTGCTTCCATGGCTCGAAGTCCAGCTGCGCCATCAACTCGAGTGTATCATCAGCTAGCGTTTCGTGACTCATGGGTAGGCGGCCTTGCTTGATTGCGGAGGTCCTGGAGCTTCATGAGCATCGCCAAGTTCTTCTCGAACAGGCGTGTCAGGCGCTCGTCGAGACCCAGCAACAGGTTCATGCGGAACGGATCGAGGCTCTCGCCGTGCGCCTGCAAGCGGATTGCGGGCCGGCGGGAAAGCTGACCACGGGTCTCCGCGTGGGTGGCCATGGTCTCGTCGCGGAGAAAGCGGAGCAGCTGAGCGGCGTTTCGCGCATACGGGCGATAGCTATCGCCTTCCTGTGGTACGCCGTCCGGATGGGTCTGCTCGTCGTCACTGACCACATTCTCCCACCAGATCGCCGTATCCTCCCGCAGGGCCGCAAGCGCCTCGTCGTAGGCTGCAGGATCTCCGGTTTCGAGGAGCGCAATGGCGCGGAGCGTCATGGCTTCGTCGCGATCATTGTCGATGGCAGTCTCTGCATCCTCCTCTCGCGTCGTCGAGAGGGCAGACGTCAGTTCGTCCTTGTCCGCTTTCCGATCGCGTCCGATCAAGGCCCGGCGGACGGACTCTGATGCCTTGAAATCCGTACCAAGCCGATCCTGAAGCGCGGCCATGTGCGCCGCCCGCTCTCCCACGACCAGTCGCCTGCGGCGCCATTGCAGCCAGACGAGTTGGTCGACCAGCGCTTGTTCGGTTGCGCCCTTGGGCCGATGCTCGCCATGGAAAGCCGACCGCAGCGTCCGGAATGCCGAAACGTCCTCCCAGTCAAGTAGAGCCCGCTCCATCGGCTCGTCAGCGGCCTGGCGGCGCAAGGGATCGATGGCGATGACATTGCGCCGGCTCACCAGAATGCCCTCGCTGCGGCGCGCGTGCCGTCGCGTGCGCTCCGTCCCGCTCGCCGCCCGCTCATGCCGCCAAGCCGCGCCAAGAGCCTCACATGCGCGTCATTGACCTCTGCCTCGGCCGCCTGGATCCGGGCGTCGATCCGGGCAAAGGTTCGTTGGCGCATGTGTTTCGGCCGCCAGTAGTAGCTGTCGAGCCCCGGCTCGGCGCCAAGCCGCCGCTTCAGCTTGTTCGCCCTCCGCATCGCCCGGTCCGTTGGTCCCTCCTGACTTGAGGCGTAGGCGGCGCCAACACAGGTCCGGCATCGGAAGTATTGTCGCGCTAACGCGAGTGTCGCCACGCGCCGGCTGCAACGCGGACAGCGGAAATACGTCTGCGCCCCGCCGAAGGGTTTGGCGACGCGCGTAAGCGTCACGCGTTCTTCGATCTGTCGCCAGTCCTCCGCATCCCCGTTGCGTACCGAGTAGACGAGCGTCACGACATCATCGCCGCCGACAACCTGCATCGACCCCGTCGGCCTTTGCCAGTTGTCCCGCCACGAATGGGTCGAATAGGTCCCCGGCCGATCCATGCGATGTCGCACGAGATATCCGGCATCGATTCGCCTCAGGCCTTCGAAGTGTGGGCGCTTCCTGTTGGCGCCGCCGCTACCCATCCCGCCCATGTGACGTCTCGCGCTCAGGTTTCGCCCAAATGGGTTGGCGAGTTGAGGCGGCAAATCAAGATGCATTCCGCTGGCGTTCGCTGAGGTTCGATCGCAAGGCCCAAGCCGGTGATCCAGTTGTGATCTCGGATCCTCACAGGGATGGCGCGATCGCAAGGCAAGTGAAGCAAGTGACGATCCGTGAGCCACATCTGCCATTCATGCGCGCGCATACGTGGATTTTGAATCACCCATCCTCACTTGCCGCACTTTCAGATGTCTGCGGCTCACTTCTCCATCACGCGCCATTCACCGCGCTATCATCACGGGCTCCCTGACCCGCAAGGCGCATTCCGACAAACACATGGCCCTTGGCTCGGCGCGGTGTCGAGACGCCAGGGAGGCCCGAGGATCCAACACGTTGCGTGAACTGTGCTTTCGCCGGTATGTGCGCGGGCGCAAGCCCCTCGCCATTCGCCCACAGGCGGAACCGGACGTACGCCGCCTTGCTGTGCACCACGTGGCTTGGATCTCCCGTGATGTCGACTTCATCGCGATCCTGAAGCCAACCTCCGACGGGGTCGGAACAGAGGATCCACTCGCCTATGGCCTCACGTGAGGACGCCAGATCGGGGAAAGAGGATCGGCGCAGCAAGCGTGAGGCGCCGGCGATCGCCCAGGCCAGCAACAGGTCCGGTTCCTGCTGGCCGACAAGCCGGCCAAGTCCTTCGATCCGTTCGGTCTCCGGAATACGCCGGTTGAATGTGATCACCAGCAGCCGGCGGCGGACGCCCGCGTCCATCCCGCCGCGAAATGCGGGAAGGGCGTTGCAGGCCAGCATATGCAAAGCTCGCGGCCGAAACCGGACGGCTGACCGATAGACATCGCGACCCGTCATCCAGTCACCGGTCACTGCGCTCTTGAACCCGTCCGAAAATATTGCCGTCTCCCCGAGTTCATCGGTGGCGTTCAACAGCGGGCCCGCCAGCTGGACCGCATATCGATCATCGCCAATTCGTGCCGGAGACACCGCGGTGTGCGCTGTTTCCGGCAGCAGCGCGCGCAGAAGATCAAGCACCTGGCTCTTGCCATTCTCTGCCTTGGGACCGAAGAGGATGACCGCTTTCGGGCTGGCGAGTCTTGTCGAGATGCCAAGCGCTGCCGCACCGGCGGCTTCCGCCAGAATGTTGATCTTGTCCTGCGCATCGAGATCGCCGCGAAAGCATCCGGCAAGAAGTCTGCCGAGCAGGGAGGCCTCCGGCAGCTTGATCGCCGCCGCGGTCCAACGGCCATCAAGCCTGTGCAATTGCCGTTGGGATGGGTGATGCGCTGCGAGGGAGGGGCTCCCCTCGGCGTCGAACGTCACGAAGCCGTTGCGACAGTTGATGCCGATGGGCGCTATGTCGAAGAAGCCGGGATGATCGAGAATGCCGTCCACGATGTACCGTATGCTGTCGATGCGGGCGCGATTCAGCTGAACCCGTCGTCCCTCGGCGGGACGAATTCCATCGAACCGCCGGATGCGTTCCAACATGTCGGCCCGATCGAGGCGCCGCCAATGGTCGCTGCTCCAGACGTGGATTTCGCCCAGATCGTGCACGACATGTTCGAACTCCCGCGACAGCTCCGCGCAAAGCTGTTCGGCAATCTCGTTGTCCGACCCGATCTCCAGCTTTGACTGCCGGAAACGAAGAACTGCCTTGCGCTCAGCCATCGGCAGGGGCTGCAACGACATCGGCCCAGTCTGCTCCGGGCGTCTCGGGAATCAGGGTCTCTACGTAACGTCCCTCGGCGCGGAAGCGGCGGGCGGCCCGGTGCGCAGTTGCCAGACCAGGCGGATCGTTGTCGGCGCACAGGACAACATGACGAACTTCGGCCGGCAGGACGATACGCTCCAGCCGGGCCCCGCATGCGGCCCAGCACGGAAACCCGTGCAGCTGCGATGCCGCCAGGGCCGTCTCGACGCCTTCGGCGAGCCCGAGCACGGAGGTCACTGGCGCGAGCCTTACCGCCCCGTGTCCTAACCGCCCGAGCACCATCCGTGCGGGATCGACGCCAGCTTTCATTCCCAAGCGCGTGAGAAACGTCCGTTGCACGGCCAGGAGGATGTTGTCGGGACCATGCACGGCAGCGAGCAGCGCGGTCAGCGCCTGTTCACGGGCAGTGGTGTGTCGTGCGTGCGGCAGGAAGCGGAGCGCATGGGTCTCGACCTGCAGACCTCGCGAGTGAAGATAGGCCTCGCCAGCCGTCCCCTTCACAGGGCGTGCAGCGGTCCACAGCGTTTGGGCGACCGCTGTTGTGTTGCGTCGGGGCGGGGCGGCGATGGCTTTGGCCGCCTCCAGGCCGCTGGCGACATGCGCGGAAGCAGACAAGGACGCAAAGATATCTTCTGCCCGGCATCCCGCGAAGCAGTGCAGCAGCACACGGCCATTGCTTCCAGCTGCGATCGACAGCGAGGGGAAACGATCGCCGCGTCCCTTGCCATGTCCTTTGACGGGGCACCGCGCTAGCGCCTGATCACCTGACCATTTGCCGCTCAGACGGCGAACGACTTCCTCCGCGGTCATTGGCCGGCTTCCCGCGCGGCCATCCAGGCTTCAAGGGCGGCAACGCGGATCAGTCGGCGCCGTCCGAGACTAAAGCTCGGGATAGCGCCGGAACCGAGTTCCTCGTAGAGCCGCGTCCTGCCTATGCCCAACAAACGTGCCGCCTCGGCGGGACTTACCGCCAAGACGACAGGGTGGCTTGATGTCGCCAACATTGAATGTCTCCTGCGTGTTCGTCCGAACGCGGGAGAATGCTGGGCTGGCCGGGGTCGGCAATTCAAGGTGAACGCGATTTGCCGTATTGCTGCTTTGCCGTTTCAGGAGATCTCTCGCCCTTCACGTTCGGCCTCTTCGATTTCGCGCAGGTTTCGCGGGACGGATGTGGCCGCAGGTATCTTGCCCATGGACTTCTTCCATCCCGAGCGAATTGATTTGACTTGGGCATTGCGTCGATCCGGCCATTCACCTGCTTCAAGCAGCACCTTGCGAATCTGTGCAATGTTCGCCGACCGGCTCTTGGCCCCAGATTTTGCAGGGGTGGGTCCTGGACCAAAGAGAATTTTTGAAGCCTCAGGCTGCATGAGCACGAGCTTATTGCTCTGCAACTGAAACAGTTTCGACGCATCCGCGAAGAGGTATCTTTCAATGCGGACTTCCCCGGGTGGCCTTGTGCCAATCGTCGCGATCAGCCCTGAGCCCTTCGGGAAGGATGTTCGCAGTACGTGCAGCACGTTGGACAGCGTAGCTGCATCCTCCAGACCCACTGCGAGACCTAGCGTCCAGCCGTCGTCTTGCGTCTTCCTATCGACGTATCCGATCTTGTAGAGGCGCTCTGCTGCATGGCGCGAGACACCGCGCTCGTTGCGCCCAATGCTCTCTGCAAACGCTCCAAGCACCGCGACCCAGTCGAGCGCGTAGGTCTGTAGTTCTGATCGCGAGAGTGGCAGCCTGCCGTTGTGCAGGCAGACATAGGAGTAGGTGCCATCCCGCGAACGTTTGACATCGCATGTGTGAGGCTCATCGCATGCCACACAGCGCCACTCGGTCAAGAGGTTCGCGGGCGCCAGCCAGCTCGCAGCAAGCGCAAATGTCGAAAGAGGTTGAGGGAGTTCGTCCAGCATTGCTGCGGTGGCTGTGCAATCGCGAGCGAGGCAAACAGCAACAAGATCAAGCAGCGGAGTGAGATCTTCAGCCCGGCTTAGGAGGGGCGGGGAGCGAAGGGCTGCGTCCTGACCCATGACTCGATTGCTCCCTTCTCCGCGATAGTAGCGTTGTCTACCTTCAGGCGTGCTGGCCAATCCAGGAAGATACGTACTTCGCGGGCCTTCTCGCTGTCCGCCTCCGGGAACGTCTTCAGGGAGAGTGCAATTCCCGCGACGAGTTCGCCGGACATGGCCAGTGGAGAGACGCCAAGATCCCGCATGCGGTGATAGGCCGACGATGGCGAGTCCGCTTTGAAGCTTGCACGGAGAGTGGCTTCATTTCTCGCGCGCAGTTTGATTTCTGTTACGCGGATCAGGGCAAAACCTTCTGGCGGTGAAAGCGCCGGGTCAACTGTGGTCCTGAAGAAGTCGAATTCCCAGTCCTGTCGCGTGATTGTCTCTAGGGAAGATTTGTCGATCGCGTCCTTGTGGAACCGGGCCGCGATCTCGCCCAGCACGGCCTGGCCCCCAACGCCGTATCCGGAAACATCAATTTGGCCCGTCCGTTCATTGTAGGTGATTGCCAGTTCGCGTGCCTCGTGACGGATGATCGGCTGGACACCATCGTCATCGCTTCCAAACTCCATCAGGTATCGCGCCGGGCGCTCGAGGTAGACTGCTATGTGGTGTATTCGGCTTGGCTCGACTCGGGGCTCAACCTGCGCCTCACAATAGGTGAACGTGTCCGCTTCAGCCCGCCGACCGCCCTCGCGTGACTGGATGTAAGTCTGGATTTCGGAAACTGCCTTGGTCAGGTCGGCATGCAGTCCGCCCGGATTGCTTACGACAAACCCGCAGTGAAATCGCCCGTCCTGCCAGTGATGCTTCATCACGACGTTGCGCGCCCGGTCGATCAGTTTTGCGTCGTACTTCCACACCCTCCAGGAGCGTTCTTCCAGCGAAAGACTCGAGTCGAGCATTGTCAGCATGTCGGGCGCCTCATCACAGACGGCGCGCAAAGCGAGCTCCGCAAGATCCGGTTTATCGGTCAGGGCTGCTATTTCGCTCACGATCGCCTCGATCTGGCCGCGCCTCAACTCCCCATCCATGGCGGCTGTGCAGGCGGCGGACGCACGTTTGGTTGGCGTCAATCCGAGCAGATCCGGTGTGTTGGCGCCGAGGGTAGCGAACACGTCGGCAATCGTCTCGTTGGTGAGACGCCGGAAGAAGGTGCGAACAGCTGCCGACATCAACATCCCCGAACCTGCCGATACGTTCGTAGACGATTCGGGCGAGGGGGTGGCACGAGTGTGGTAGTACGGCGTCGGAACCGTCGCGCTGTAGTTTGCCGGAAGGCAACCTCGTCGTTGGTAGCTGCCTCCTGAGCGTGTGCCGGTTGTTTGCTCGAAGCGCCCGGGCGGCTTCCGCTGCCGGCGCTGTTCAGTCAGTCCGTATCGTGGTGGAGCTACTATGCTGTCGAGCAAATGTCGGTATCATTCGGGCAACAGATTATTGCCTGCCGTGGCGACCGCGAATGCCGGGACACAATCACTATGCTTCGTGCCTCTGCGGCTGGTGCCACAAGACACGCAGCAATGGCTATTCGGAGCGCCACGAGATCATCTCCGCGTTTCGGAATTTCACGGCGCTCAGCACACTGGAGCGTGAGGGGGCGACACGAAGCTGGACGGCTTGCTTTGTATCGCCAAATGCGTCGTGTCCGGTCTGCGACGCCAGAGTGTTCTTCTATCAGAACGCTCACGGCAGTCGCGTCTTCTTCGATGCGCTTGGCTGGCCTTGGCCAAAGCATCCGTGCACGGACCGCGCAAGCCGGACAAAGTATGCCAAGTCCTTGTCCGCAGGATCGCCACGGCCTCGGTCGCGTGGCGAAGTGCTCGGTCTCCTCGATAAAGCCCGCTCGGTTTCGTTCGACGTCAATGCTGGCTTTCGTGAAAAATGGGGATTGTCACCTTGGGATCTGCTGGAGGTCACAAGCATCGAGAAGCGTGGATTTGAGAACCACGTCGAGGCCCGTTCTATATCTCCGCCACTAGACGGGATGATCCGCTTCAGTTTCACCTCTCACAATCATTCGCCGAAGGTCGGCGACCTGATTGGCTTCAGCGGAACGGAGATTTCACTGCTTGACCCCGAAGACTGGGGCCAGCGGGGCTACAAGGTGAGGCTCTTTTAGGCGGCGTGGTGGCCTGCCGAGGGCTCGCATTTAAGAGGACTTTGCGTCCCGGCTGACCATGCTAAAGCCATGATCCGGAAGCGGCTGGATTCGATCGCCGTCGATGTTGGGGAGAACGTGGCTTAATGATCGCAGACCATTTCCGGGAACTTGGCAAGTTCGAGTCTGGTCTCTGGAAAATCGCCGACAGTCTTCGGGCCAACTCCAACCTGGCGTCGAACGAATACTTCATGCCCATTATGGGCCTGATCTTCCTGCGCCATGCAACCAACCGCTTCTACGAAGCGCAGGCCGCGATCGACGCAGACCGTAAGTCCGGCAAGATGCCCCATCGGCCGCTGACTGATGGAGACTTCGCCCGCCGGCGCGCGCTGAACTTGCCGGACTCCGCACGCTTCGATGTGATCCTCAAGACGCCGAAGAACGGGAATCTCGGCGCGGCGCTCACGGCGGCGATGGAAACAATTGAAGCGGCCTTCCCGCCATTGGCCGGTCAGTTGCCGAAGGACTACGGGCGCTTCGAGGGCAGTGTCCTCGAAGACATGATGAAGATGTTCGACGCGGAAGGCCTGCGCAGCGCTTCGGGTGACGTGTTCGGCCGCATCTACGAATACTTCCTCGCCGAGTTCTCCAAGCAGGGCGCGCACGATGGCGGGGAGTTCTTCACACCGCCCTCGATCGTGCAGACCATCGTCAACGTCATCGAACCCGACCACGGCGTAATCCTGGATCCAGCCTGCGGCTCGGGTGGCATGTTCGTTCAGTCCAGCCATTTCATCGAGGATGCCGGCCAGGACACGATGAAGCGGGCCACCTTCTATGGCCACGAGAAGAACGAGACGACCGCGAGGCTTGCGCAGATCAATCTTGCCGTTCACGGCCTGGAGGGAAAAATCCGCGCCGGGAATGAAGCGATCACTTACTACAAGGACCCGCACGAACTCGTCGGCAAGTGCGATTTCGTCATGGCGAATCCGCCTTTCAACGTGGACGAGGTGGACGCCGAGAAGGTCAAGGGCGACAAGCGACTGCCCTTCGGCCTGCCGGGCGTGAACAAGACCAAGAAGGTCTCGAACGCCAACTATCTCTGGATGTCCTATTTCTACAGCTATCTTAACGAGAAGGGTCGCGCGGGCGTGGTGATGTCATCGCAGGCATCAAGCGCGGGGCGCGATGAAGCGGTCGTGCGGCAGAAACTGGTGGAGACCGGCGCGGTCGACGTGATGATCGATATTCGCGGCAACTTTTTCTACACGCGCACCGTGCCCTGCCAGCTGTGGTTCTTCGATCGAGCGAAGGAGAGGGACGAAGCGCGGCGCGATCATGTGCTGATGCTTGATGCCCGGCAAATTTTCCGAAAGGTCTCGCGCTCTGTCTGTGATTTCTCGCCTGAGCAGCAAAAGAATATCGCGGCCATCGTCTGGCTTTATCGCGGGCAGCAGGAACGTTTTCTGAAGCTGGTCGAAAGCTATCTCGCGGAGGCCGTAACGTTGGGCGCCAAGGCACACGCACCTCTGGCAGCCTACCGGGACGCGCTTGGCAAGATCGCCGGGCTCATGGAAACTTTCGCCACGGCGAAGCGGAAAGACAACCTGCTGAACGAGCCGTGGGCGGAATTCGCCTCTGCGCAGGCCACGGTGGCGGCGGATATCATGGCTTTCGGCAAGGAAGCGGCGGGCCAGGACAAGGCATGGGTCAAGGCGGAGCGCGACAATGTTAGCTTGAACGCCGCGCGGGCGGCGTTGCATCCTTTAGCGAATCGCTGCCGTGACCTGACCAAACAGATCGATCTCGCCGCGACGTTGGCGGGCCGGGTGATCGACATCGCGGTGAAGGAATTGGCGGCGCGAGAAGCTGAAGCCTGGAACAATGCCGAAGTGAACAAGGCCCGCAAGGCGCTGGACGAGGCGCGGGCGGCGGCGGTGGAGGCGTTGCGGCACGCGCGATACTTCGTGAAACAGGCAGACTGGCTGCAGGAGCGTTTCCCCGATGCCGTGCTGAGCGATGTTGAGGGGCTGGTGAAGCGCGTTGATCGCGCCACTGTCGCCGCCCATGACTGGAGCCTCACGCCAGGCCGCTTTGTCGGTGTTGCACCGGAAGAGACGGATGAGGATTTCGATTTCGACGAAGCTCTGCGCGCCATCCATATCGACCTGAAGGGGCTGAATGAGGAGGCGACGGAACTGGCAGCGCGCATTGCCAAAAGGTTCGAGGAGCTAGGAGCGTGACGGCCTTCTATCTCGGCTCGAAGCACTGGAAGCCCGCGATCCTTCAAGATCTGGTGTTCCTACAGCGTGGCTTTGACATCACAAAGGCCGAACAGAAGGATGGCGAGGTTCCGGTTATTTCTTCATCTGGTCCTAGCAGTTGGCACAGCGAAGCCATGGTCGAGGGACCCGGCGTTGTGATTGGCAGAAAGGGTTCTCTGGGAACCGTCCACTATTCCGAGAACGCTTACTGGCCTCATGACACAACGCTTTGGAGCAAGTCACTCAACGGCAACAATCCTCGCTTCGTATACTACGCATTGAAGTGTCTAGGCCTAGAGCGCTTTAACGTTGGGGGAGCGAACCCGACCCTGAACCGGAACCATATTCATAGCCTTCCGATCTATCTTGCGGATCGAAAGACGCAAGACAATGTGGCCTCGTGGTTGGTTGCCTACGACGACCTGATCGAGAACAACCGTCGGCGTATTACGCTGTTGGAGGAAGCCGCGCGGATGCTCTACCGCGAGTGGTTCGTCCACTTCCGCTTCCCCGGCCATGAACACGTCAACATCACTGACGGCCTGCCCGAGGGTTGGGAGCGGGTGTCCGCGTCCGAAGCGTTCGAGGTAAACCCACCAACCCCGCGCGACGATGATGGCATAATCACGTACGTGCCAATGGCCTCATTGTCCGAAGTTGGGATGGTTATCGACCAAGCACCTCTTGAGGGGCGTCAAGAATCAACAAGTGTGCGTTTCCAAAATGGCGACACGCTTTTCGCTCGGATCACCCCCTGTCTGGAAAATGGAAAAACGGGATTTGTCCAGTTCCTCGCGGATGGGGAAGTTGCCTGCGGATCAACTGAGTTCATAGTTCTTCGAGAGCGACGCGTGAGCAGATTCTATGTTTATTTAACAGCACGGGAGCCAGCGTTCAGGGAAAATGCCGTCAGAAGTATGATTGGATCATCTGGTCGCCAGCGGGTGCAGTCCAGTTGCTTTGATCGCTATTTCGTAGCGGTCCCGCCCGAAACCCTCCGAACCATTTTTGACGATTCAGTTGGTGGAATGTTCAAGCAGGTTGCCAACTTAGACAATCAGAACCGCAAGCTAGCGCAAGCCCGCGACTTGCTCCTGCCGCGTCTGATGAACGGGGAAATCGTTGTATGACTGAAGAGCCAGTCGCGCCTGCTTCCTCTCCCGGGTGGTTGAGGTGGGAGCTTGACGCACGGGACGAAGCTATTTTGGCGCTACACGCCATGGATGTTGAAGCGCAGCTCATTGCTGTGAGGGCGCTGCTCAAACGAAACGCCGAAGCCGATCAACTCGTCCGCGATGACATACGCGCATTAATCGAAGAGGCTGATAAGCTTTCAAGTAATGACGACGAGCAGCACTTTCTCGAAGAGCGTTGGGTCGAAGAGAACCAGCGAGCTGTCTATCAGGACGCTGCTCACAGCATGGCGGCAGTTGGGATGCTGGCGCCGCTCTGTGAGTCATTGTTCGTGGCGGTCTTCGAAACGCTGCGTGCCAAAAGTCCGTCTAGCAACGTGGCATCCGTCCGAGGGCAGGCCGCGTCAGACGAGTTCTGGGACCCGCACTATCTGTACGGGAAGGGCGGACGCCAGACTGATCTTACGCAAGGCATCCTGCAGCTGTCCGAGCATACGGGGCTAGTTGCACGGATGCCCGCAGACTTGAAAGCGGTTCTCGGTGCATTGTTTGCTTACAGAAACAAGATGTTTCATCACGGATTCGAATGGCCCGTGGATGAACGCACAAAGTTCCAAGGGCGATTGGATCGCGGGGAATGGCCCGCCGGCTGGTTCATGGATGCGACGTCTGCGGGGCAGCCCTGGATTTTCTATCTCAGTCCAGTCTTCATTGACCATTGCCTACAGACTATTGAAGGCGTGCTTGAAGGTATGGGGCAGCATCTAAAGGACATACGTGCCATCAAGGCATGACTGGTTTGCTTGGGTAGGGGCATCTTGGCGGCAACTGGAATAAATAGTGAAGACCGGCTCGTGCAGGCAACTTTTGCCGCGCATCTGAAGGACAAGCTCGGCTGGGACACCGTCTACGCCTTCAACGCTGAGACCTTCGGGGCGGATGGCACGCTTGGCCGCAACGACACAACTGAGGCGGTCCTCACCCGCGACGTGCGCGCCGCGCTGCGACGCCTCAACCCGGAATTGCCGACGCCAGCTATCGACGATGCATTGCGAGCGCTGACCCTTCACGATTTCAGCCGTTCGCTGCTCCAGCACAATCAGGAATTCGCCCGTCTCATCCGTAACGGCATACCCGTGTCTTGGCGCGATGCTAACGGGCAGCGTCGCGACGCCCGTGCCCGCGTGATCGACTTTGACAATGCGCGGGACGCGAACCGCTTCCTCGCCGTGCGTGAATTGAAACTCACGGGCCTACCCACGCCGAACTACAACCGCCGCGCCGATCTCGTCTGCTTCGTCAACGGCCTCCCGCTGGTCTTCATCGAGCTGAAGGCCGTCTACAAGAACATCCGTGCAGGGTTCGACGGCAACCTGCGCGACTACATGGACGAGAACGTAGTTGCTCAGGCCTTCCACCACAACGTCTTCCTGATCGTCTCGAATGGCGACCGCGCCAAGTACGGCTCGATCACGAGCGAATGGGACCATTTCTATGAGTGGAAGCGGCAGGACGAAGCCGACAAGGGCAAGTTGGACGCCGAAGCGCTCCTCGACGGCATGCTGGCGCATGACCGTCTGCTCGATATCGTCGAGAACTTTATCCTGTTCGACGAAAGCAAAGCGGGCAAGACTCGCAAGGTGGTGGCCCGGAACCATCAGGTGCTCGGCGTCAACCGCGCCGTGGCATCCGTCGCGCATCAGGAAGCACTGAAGCGCGAGTTCCCACTTGAGAAGCGACTCCATCATCGCGTTGTTGAGCTGCCGCTGGAAAAGCGCGCCATCGCCGATCAGACGCGACAGGCCGAGGCCAGCGAAGCTGGCGTGCCGGCCTTGCCCTCATTCATTCCCGAAGGCCCGATCAACGTCATCGAGCGCGCGCACCCGGACCTCGGACGGCTCGGCGTTTTCTGGCACACGCAGGGCAGCGGCAAGAGCTACTCCATGGCCTTCTTCGCCGAGAAGGTACGGCGGAAGGTGCCGGGGAATTTCACCTTCCTGCTGATGACCGACAGACAGGACCTCGACAGCCAGATCTACAAGACATTCGTGGGCACGGGCGTCGTCGAGAAAGACACACCGCGCGCCTCATCAGGAGCCGATCTCGAAAGGCTCCTGAAGGAAAACCACCGCTACGTCTTCAGCCTGATTCACAAGTTCAATCAGGATGTCGACCCGAAGCAGCCCTACAGCGAGCGCGACGACATCATCGTGATCTCGGATGAGGCGCACAGGACGCAGGCAGGGCGCCTCGCCCGCAACATGCGGCTTGCCCTCCCGAATGCTGCCTTCATAGGCTTCACTGGTACGCCCCTGTTCAAACAGGACGAGATCACGCGGCGCATCTTTGGCGACTACGTCTCACAGTACAACTTCAAGCGGTCCGAAGAGGACGGAGCAACCGTCAAGCTGGTTTACGAGAACCGAGGCGAAAAACTCGGGCTGGCCCATGCCGATTTGAACGAGCGTATGGCCGAAAGGATTGAACAGGCCGATCTCGATCCTGATCAGGCAGCCCTGCTCGATAAACTGCTAGGCAAGGACTATGAGGTTGTCACCGCCGACGAGCGCCTCGACAAGATCGCGGCCGATTTCGTGGAGCACTGCGCGACCCGCTGGGAGTCCGGCAAGTCCCTGTTCGTCTGCATCGACAAGATCACCTGCGCCCGCATGCTGCAGCGCATAGAACCGCGTTGGAAGGCTAAGGCGGTAGCGGTGCGTGCCGCATCCCTCGCCAAGCATGCTGCGGCAGCGGCGGAGATTGATCAGGACATTCGGGCCACGCTGGCGGAGCAGGCGACCAAGCTGGAGAAGCAGGCGCACTGGCTCGACGAGACGATCGTCGAACTCATCATCAGCGAAGCGCAGAATGAGGTCGGTGACTTCAAGAAGTGGGGCTTTGACATCATTCCGCACCGGGAGCGGATGAAGAAGGGGTTCGAGGTTGTGGGCGGTGACCGCGTGGATGTCGAGACCGCCTTCAAGGACCCGAAACACCCGTTCCGCGTGGCCATCGTCTGCGCCATGTGGCTGACAGGTTTCGATGTTGAATGCCTCTCGACGCTCTACATCGACAAGCCGATGAAGGCGCACACGCTGATGCAGGCCATCGCGCGGGCGAACCGTGTGTATCCCGGGAAGGATCACGGCCTGATCGTCGATTACAACGGGATGCTCAAGAGCTTGCGCTCGGCGCTTGCCCAATACGCACTGGGTGACGACGGCGCAGGAGGGCAGGAGATCGTCGCGCCGATCGAAGAGCGGGTCCAAGCGCTGATCGAAGCCATTGAAGCAACTGAGGCGCACTTGCGCGGGCTGGGCTTTGACTCAGCATCCCTGCTCGGCGCGAAGGGGTTTGCCAGGATCAAGGGCCTCGCGGATGCGGTGGAAGCCGTCTATTCCAGCGACGAAGCCAAGCGGCGCTTCGAGATCATGGCGCGCGAAGTGTTCAACCGCTTCAAGTCCTTGCTGGTAGAGCCGAGTGCTTGGGCCTTCGCTGAGCGACACGACAACATCGAGGCAATCTACAAGAAGCTCACTGAACGACGCGACACGGCCGATGTGACAGCGCTTCTCAAGGAACTGCATCGGATCGTCAACGAAGCGATTCGGACACAGGCACCTGGAGCGGACCAGGCCGAGGGGCTCACCTTCGATCTCAGCAAGCTTGATCTTGAAAAACTGCGCGATGAGTTCGCAAAGAAGGTCAGGCGGAAGGCGAGCGTGCTGCAGGACATCCGTGACATCGTCGAGCAGAAGCTGGCCAACATGCTGGCGCAGAACCCGATGCGGATGGATTTCCAAGTCAAGTACGACACTATCATCGCGGACTACAACAGCGAGAAGGACCGGGCTACGATCGAGGAGACCTTTAGGCTGTTGGTTGAGCTGGTGCAAAGCCTCGACGAGGAGCAGGAGAGGGCCACGCGCGAGGGTCTCAGCGACGATGAGTTGGCGCTGTTTGATCTGTTGAAGCGGGATGATCTTGGCAAGTCTGAGCGCGAGCGCGTCAAGCAGGCCAGTCGCGAGATGCTTGCTGCGATAAAGTCACGCTTAGCTGAACTGGACCGGTTCTGGGAAAAAGAGCAAACCAAGGGCGAGGTGGAGACCTTCATCCTTGACGAGGTCTTCCTCAAACTACCCTCGCCGCCGTTTACCGAGCAAGAGAAACAACTGGTGGCTAACGACGTCTACGCACACATCTGGCAGCAGGCGATGGCAGGCAGACTGCGGGCGGCAGCATAGTTCGATGATCCGAGGATGTGGGCTTAACCGCAGCTGCCTCTAGCGCTCCATCAAGCCGCGCGCCTGTTGCTCGCTGTTTCATTTGCTGCGCCGGAAACGAACTGTGCCCAGGCCTCCAGATATTTACGTCGCTGTTCCAGGAAATCGGTGCGTCGGTAGGCGCGCTCCACCTTGCCTCCGACGGTATGCGCAAGAGTGGTTTCTGCGACTTCGCGCGATGCGTCGGTCTGTTCCGCGAGCCAGACGCGCAGGCTGGTACGAAATCCGTGTGGCCGCGCTTCAAGGCCCTGCCGCTTCATATACATCGACAATGTCATGTCACTGATGGCGCCGTCGCCGCCGGCGAACAGTAGCCCGTTGCGAGCCGTCGAGGCTTTTGCCATTTCGATTACCCGAACGGCCTCCGGGGAAAGCGGAACACGGAAGGTACTCGTGGACCCGACCCGTCCTTTCATGACCTCGGCAGGAACCGTCCAGACACAGTTATCGAGGTCCATTTGGTCGAACCGACTCTGACGAACAGGTGCCGAGCGAACGCCTGTCAGGATTAGGAATCGCAGTGCGAGATGCGTGCTCGAGGTCTCCGACAGCGAAGCATAAAACGCGGGTACATCGATCCAGGGCATGGCAGGGATATGCTGAACCTGATGGCGTGGCTTGCCGAGGAGCAGGCGCGCCTTGGCAGTTGATTGAAGATCAACGTCGAGCCCCATGGCAGCTGCGTGTTTCATGACGATGCCAAGGCGTTCAAGCGCCTTGGCCGCCGTTACCGGCTTTTCGCGCCACATTTGCGCGAGCGCATCTCTAATCGCTATCTGACTGATCTGGGTGACCGGGGTCGTCCCCAGTTTCGGGAGTACATGTAACTCCAGCGGGCTGAACCAACGTCCCGCCATCCCTTCGCCGCGCAGGTCGCTTTTGCGCGCGTCAAAGCAGTCTTTGGCGACGTCGCGCAGCAGGAACAGATGGGTTCTGCGTTTCGCTTGTCTGACTGCAATCGGGTCCTGGCCACCGCGAAGCTGATGTCTGGCCTCGTCTGCCTTCCGTCTCGCGTCGGAAAGGCTAACCGCCGGCCAGCCGCCAAGACCCATGTCGCGCCGTCGGCCGAATTGCCGGTATCGCAGCATCCAGCGACCAAACTCCACTTCTGATTTGATAAGATAGAGTCCCCCACCATCGAGATGCTTGCCCGCGGGTAGGGGGCGGAGTGCGAGCGAGGTTAGTCGGTTCGAAAGTCTCGGCATGTGTCCATCCATCTAACCCTCCAACGGAGCGCGGCTGAGGCAAGACAGCCGCGAACATCCGTGGTCGGTGACGTACACTAACCGGTTGATTATATGCTATTTACTGGCGTTTCACAGAGCACCAGCGAACGCACACGAACCTCTGTGTACGTTGCAGGTATGCCCACCTCCCGCACCAGCGCCTTTTCAGGCAGCTCAATCGATAAACGAAATAACGCTGACCTGAGTCGTCTCGCCCGTCGCCTGATCAACCATGACCGTGCGGGTCATCTCACCTACATCGCCCGAAAGCCGTGCGGTTTCGACCTGAGCGGCGTCGGCTGTGAAGATCGCGAGGAGTGCGCCGAAACTCGCGGCGCCGAGAAGAATGGCGTTCATGTCAGGGGCTCCCTCTGGTTCAGGTGGCTAACCCCTGAGCCGCCGGGACGTTCCCCAGATGAACCTAACCTGCGGCAATCACCTCGCGCGCGACCCGCTCGCCCGATTCCACCGCGCCGTTCATGAACCCCTGGCTGGTGGCGCTGGTGTGCTCGCCGGCGAAGAACAGCCGGCTGTTCAGTTCGGCCTTCGCAGCGTGATCCGCAAAGCTCGTGTACTGGCCCACAAGCGGACCTGCATAGCTCGCCTTTGTGTGCGGATGGTTCGGCCAGAAGAAGCTCGCGCGAACTTTCGTGTTAAGCGCCGCCGCCAGATCAGGAGACAGCGAGGCGAGCGCGGATTCGAGCGTACCCAGCACGGCGGACTCTTCGCTCTTCGCGGCAGCCCCGGTGATGAAGTTGGTCAGCACCCCGCCCGTGCCCTCTTGCCCAGCGCTGGTGTCCCACACAACCTGGAAGCCACGGTCGGAATAGATCGTACCCGTCAGCGGCGAGTTTATGCCCAGCAGCTGTTCGCGCCAGGGCCGTGAGGTCGTCCCCACCATCAGCTTGGAGTTTACGCCATAGCCCAGCTCGTTGATGACCTTCATCTTGTCGGCCGACAGCCCAAGCCCGCCAAGCCCTTTGACTTCGCGCAGGCGCGTAAAGGGCAGGGCCAGCACCACGCGCGTGAAGCCACGCTCGACCGCCGGCTTGTTCTCGTTCCTGAATGTCAGCCTGAAACCGCCGCCCTCATGCGCGATGTTCGCGAGTTCGTGGCGCAAATTGATCTGCACCCGCTCCGCCAGCGGGGCAACCGCCAGGCGCGAGACCAGAGCATCCGGCAGAGTGCTCGACCCGCCCGCGATGCGGTGCGCCTCGTCGCTATCGCCGAAGATCGCGAACTCGCCGGTCGATTCCGTGCCGATCAGGTCGACAAGGTTCAGCGACGACTGCTCGTCGACCGGAATGCCGTACTCGGCATGATACGCCATCGAGAGCAGGTCGATCACCCAGCGCTCGGTCGAGCTGGAGAGGCTTTCGAGATACTTTGAAAGCGGCAGCGCATCGAGCTCCAGCGCGCGCGCCGTCCAGTTGTCGTCGGCGTCGAGCAGAGAGGCCTGATCCGCCGCGATCCGCGCCGCCACGGGAATGAAGGCTCCGGTCTGCGCCGTCGGATCAAGCAGGTCTCCCGCCAGCCTCGGCTTGCCGCCGACATCGTAGATGTCGCTGGCTGCGTCGCCTTCAGGACGCAGGCGCTGGATGCCGACGCCAAGCTCCTCGCAGAGTTTGATCAGATCCGTATGTCCCGAATCCACCAGTTCGCCGCCGAGTTCGCAGAACTGGCCCTCCGGCGTGAAGTCGCGCAGCGTGAACATCCGCCCGCCCGTGCGTCCGCTGCTCTCGAATATCTCGCAGGCGATCCCGGCATTCGCGAGCCGCCATGCTGTCACCAGTCCGGCGGTGCCGCTTCCAATGATGGCGACGGCGTCGGGCGTCCCCGGTGCTGATTTCTCGCGTGGCGTGCAGGCTGCCGCGGCGGCCATCAGCGCCAGCATGGAGCGGCGGGAAATCGCTCGCGGTCCCGGCGGTGGTGCTCCGGGAAGCGCTGCGCGTGCATTGATGATTGCCTGCCGGATACGCCCGAATAGCTGCGTGCGCGCCATCTAACCCTCCCCGAAAGAGAGACGATGTATGGCAGACCGGACTCGGGAAACAAGCAGGAGCCTGAATGGCCCGGCAAAAAACGGGGCGCGAAAAACAAGAAGGGCCGCGCGGCGATGCCGGCGGCCCTTCCCGTCATTGAGCGGGGCAAGGCCCCTTGGCTTCAATGGATCGCTATCCCGTCGTGGAAGCGATCCAGAGCCCGATCATACGATGCTGCGAACGAAGGCTGCTCCGAACGACAGATCGCTGGTCAAGGCAAAGCCCCGGCTCATAGTGACTGACATTGGATCACCTCCTTTCGCTGATTGACGATGGAGATGAGAGTGGGGGCGGTTTGCCATTTGCGCAAGGGGAGCGCTGCGGACCCGGGATCAGCCCGGATCGACCAGCCTGACCGCGAGTTCCGTTCGTCCGTCCACCAGAACGATCCGGCCATCGACGCTGGCATAGTATTGGCCGGACGGCGGGGCAGGCAGCGAAAGCGACTGGAAATCCCGCACGACGCTGGCTGATGTGGGCGATATGCGACGAACGGGCAGGCCGGTGTCCGGCAAAGGGCGTGGTCCAGCCGGCACATCTGCGGTCGGGTCGGTCGGTTGTACGGGCAGGACGCTGGTCACGAGCTGGGACGTTTCGTCGACCAGCACAAAGCGCCCTTCGACACGCGCATAGTACTTGCCCGGCGGTGCAGGCGGCAGGATGTAGCGCTCCGGATCGGTGACAACCAGACTGGAATTCCGGGGCACGCGTGCGTTGAGCAGCGCTGCGTTGGCGAGGTCCCGTTCGCGCTGCACGCGCTGTCGGTCGCGATCGAGTTCGAGCAGGCGCTGGTCGCGTGCGCGATCATACTGCAATCCGCGAAGCGCGCGCTCTGCCTCACTGACGCCTGAGCCGGGCAGAGCAGAGCGGGTCATATCGCGTTGGCGATTTGCTTCGAGATTGTCGAACTCGCGCTGTTCGGCCATCTGCTGCTGCTTCTCCAGCGCCTCGAAGCGCGGCAGCGGCTCGCTCACCTGCGCAAAGGCGGGGGATGCAAAGACCACGAAGCCAGCAATGCCAAGTGCGCGGATCATGTCGTATATATAGCACGGCTGGCGCTTCAGGTCATGAACCCGCGTCAGTTTGCACCACCGGCGCTGCTCACGAGCAGATCGTGGAGAAGCCCATGTCGAAGTGGAGATGGTCAGCGTGTAGCTTGTTGTAGTCCGGGCTGAGCGTTGTCGAAAAAAGCCCGCACCCCTTGTCACGCACTTCCTTCAGGAAGCGGCCCTGGCTCGTATCCTTGCCGAAAGCGTCCTTGATCATGACGCGCGTTCCATCCGCCAGCCGGAAGCCGGAAATGTCGACGGCATCTCCTGTCGCGTGCTGGCTCCAACGGCCTTCGCTGGCGCTGTTCACGCGTCGGCAGGAATACGATCCCATCGTCTCGATGCGATCGACCGTCTGGCCCAGAATGCGTTCTGCTGCCGGGATCACGACATGCCGCTCCCAAACATGGAGCGAGGCTGCGAGACGGCAGCTCATGGATAGCGTGCCGGAATAAGGCGTGAGCGACTGGTCCAGCGTGAGCGCATTATGCAGTCCGCATTGCGGCTGCGGTCCATCGCGATCAACGCGCGTGTATTTGACGCCAGCCTGTTCGAGGAGCTCGAAACACAAGGCCGGGTTGTTGACGAGGCGATCCAGCTTGAAGCCGGTCGCAAGGCCCGGCCGTTCGGTGAGTTCAAGCGGTTTGAAAGGATTGTCGCGCGCAGGCGTCAGCCAGTTGAACAGCCACCAGCCCCACACCGCCATCAGAACGGTTACAATGCCCATTCCGACAAGCTTTCGGACATGGCGGTTCGGATGGATCCACTCCGTCATGCAGACTTAACGCACGAGGCGGGTGTCTCGTTTCGTGAGCGGATTTACGGCGTGGAACCGCGTAAATCCGGCACAGAGGCGAGCTAGGCGCGCTTGGCGGCTTTGGTCGGGGCGTTGCGCTCCGCAATCCGCGTCTTGAGGCCGTCGATGAATGTCTGGAGGCCGAACTCGAAGCTCTCATCGCCCGTCCCCACCATGCCGGTCGAGCCTGCCAGGCCGGTGTTGGACTGTTCCTGCATGGCGGCGCCGATCGCAAAGCGACGAAGCGTCTGCATGGTCAGGCGCGCTTCCATGTCAGCGAGGCCGGAGCGCATAAGCGTCTTCACGTTGTCCTCGAATGGAGCGCGGGAGTTGGGCGTCTTTGGCCGCGGGCGCGACATCACCTGTGCGCCATCGCGGCGCGACAGGGCGGTGCGGCGGATCGAACGCGCGCCATCAGCCAGCCATTCAAGCACGTCAAAGTTGGCGCCGCTGGTGTCGCCGAGTTGGAGGCATTCCTCGAACATCACGCCGGACATCTCGTTGAGAAGCTCGCCCTTGTCCTTGAAGTGCCAGTAGAGCGACGCGCTCTTGATGCCGAGTTCGGCAGCCAGCCGGCGCGTCGAGAGGCCATCGATCCCGACCTCGTCCAGCAGCCGCAGGGCTGTGTGCACGATGGTTGCCCGGTCGAGGTGTCCCTTCTCGCGCACGGCTTCCACCACGTCTGACGAGATGCCTGAGGGCGTCATGCGGTAAATCCCTATCAGCGGTAGCGCTTGTGGAAGGCACAAGAAAAAGCGCCTTGGAGCGCTTCACCCTCGCAACAAGGTTACGCCGCGTCCCCCGCTCTCAAGAACTCACAAGCTGATGAGGAAGGCCCCAAGTTCCTGCCACGGCTTGATCGACCAGTAGGACGTGGCGAGGCCGGATGGGGAGGGAAGCACAAAAACCGTTGGCGCGCCCGGCTGGGCGGTCGGCTGCATGCCTGGTGCGATCTTGCCGGTTGCCCGGCCAAGCCACAGGCTTGCCGCCGTCTTGCTGGTGAAGGCGAGCGCTTTTGGCTTCAGCCGTTTCACCTTCCGGGCGAAGCCGTCGACATCGAAATGCTCTTTCGCGATCTGGCTGTCGACGCCCCAGCTGATCTTGCAGAAGTCCGTCAGTCCGATGCCGAGCTCGAGCATCAGCGGATATTCGTGCGGCGCCAGGAGGCGCGGCGTGATTTTCGCCTGATGCAGCGCGCGCCAGAAGCGATTTCCCGGATGGGCATAATAGGCGCGCTCGGCGGCTGAGCGCGGTCCTGCGGCCGTTCCGACAAACCAGACCTTGAGATCGGGCGCGAGGCGATCGGGCAGGATGTGGGTCTTCGCCGCTGCCGGCATCAGTTGGTTTCACCCATGCTGCCGCCATTGCGCACGATCTCGGGCAGGCTTGCGGCTTGCTCTGGCGAGAGGCGGTCGAGCGGCGTCAGCCAGGTGTGGATGGTGAAAACGACCGCTGGGCTTGAGCCAAGCCTGCGCAGAGTCTGGCGTTCGACGCGCACCCATGTCGGTTTTGCGCGATCGAATGGCCGCCGCTCGTGCTCCAGTCGCGGCTGATACAGCTCAGGGTCATTGTAGCAGAGCAGGTTGGCGCGCCAGACCGCCTGATCGGGTTGCAGCATGGCGAAGACCCGGTCCACGCGCTTTCCCATGCCCGCGTCATAGCGTTCGACGGGCTGGTGGATGCCCATCATGTCGCGGCCGATCTTCTGGCTAAGTGTCCAGCTGGCGGGAAAGCAGAGGACGCCCGATGTCAGCGTGTAGCCGTCAGGACCGGGTTGCAGGATGAGCATGTCCTCCTGCGCGAGCTTCGCCGCTGTAACCAGCGGACGGTCTGCGCGGAGCGCAACGGCGACGCCGTCGGGACGTTCGATGGTGTCGCCAACTCGACGGTAATCGCCGTCAGTCTCGACCGAAGCGATCACGGCAGCGAGCAGGTCGTGCTCCGCCTGATCCGGCTCGGCCTGTCCGCCCAGAACCTCGCTTCGGCGATCCGCCAGCAAGGCTTCGCGATAGGCCATCTGCCCGCCAAAGGCGTCGTCGCGTTGCAGCCACTCGCCCGGTTGTACTGGCTGCAGGCCCGGCAAGCGGGCGGCAAGCGGGTCCATCCAGGGCGCGACGCCCAGATGCGACTGGCAGATTTCCCGGGTCTTGTTCACGCGCCTCCCTCCCGCCAAAGGCGATCGAAGTCAACGAAGCGCCGTCTAGAAGCGTTTGAACGGCTTTGGCGCCTGTGTGGCGCTGGCCTTGGCGACCAGCTGGCCCTCGGGGTCAAAAAGCTCGGCCTCGATGAAACAGGTCGTGCGCCCCCATTTCAGGATGCGCGCCTCCGCACTGGCCTTGCCAACGAACAGCGGGCGCAGGAACGACACTTTCATCTCGAGTGTCGGCGCATTCATGGTGATGTTCGAGGCAATAATGGCTGCCGTGCTCATCGCCTCATCAAGCATGGCCCCGATGAAGCCGCCCTGGATCGCGCCGGTGGGGTTGGCGAAATCCTGCCGGGCCTCGAAGTCGAAGCGGGCCGTCATCTTCGCCTGATCGACGTGCGTAAGGCGCATGCCAAGCGTTTCGGTGCAGGGCGGTCGCTTCTTGGAGTTGCTGAAGCGCGCCAGCATCTCCTCATCGGTGAGGCGAGCCGGTTCGGCCTTGTTGTCTTCGGAGCTCACTTGCGCCTGAAGGCGTCGAGCGAAACGACGGTGCCTTCGGCAGGCTCAGCCGCCGGCGGGGGCGGGGCTGCATTCGCTAGTGATCCGCCAATGACCGGAATAACCACGGGTTGGCCCTCGGGAATCGGCGTGTCGGTGTCGAATTGCAGGCCGAAAGTGACCGACGGGTCAAAGAAGCGGCTGATCGCGGCGAACGGAATGCGCATGTGCTGCGGCACGCCGGAGAATTTCAGGATGATCTCGAAGTGATCGTCGAACACCTCGAAGTCCCAATACTGGTGCTGGATGACGATGGTCATTTCCTCAGGGAAGCGATCCTTGAGGTAATCCGCCATCTGCACGCCCTGCATGCGCGTGCGGAAGGTCACATAGAAATGATGGTCGCCCGGCAGGCGGTCCAGCTTTGAAACGCTTTGCAGAATCGCACGCACGGCGCCTCTGGCGGCCGCCTGCGTGAGGGCATTATAGCCGATGTGATCCGTCCCGGATCCTGATGATCGGTCCAACGTAGCCCTCCCTCGCCTTGCCCTGAGAGCTAAGGCCTCATGCAAGCTGGGTAAATTAGGTTCAAGTCGGAGGCGAACCATGTTCGGGCGCCTCGTTTCGCTGGACGATAACGCTCAACTCTTCGCTTTCGGCAATAGCGAGCCGCACAATTCATTTTCCACAGCGACAAACGGCCCTATCCTCAATCGCATGACACGTCCTCCGAAGTCATACCGTTCAAAAAAGCTTGGCGACCGCGAGCTTTCCCCAGAGACACTGATGATGGGCTATGGATATGCGCCCAGCATGTCCGAAGGCGCGCTCAAGCCGCCGCTTTTCCAGACCTCGACCTTTGTCTTCCGTAACGCCGAAGAAGGGAAAGCCTCTTTCGAACTCGCCTATGGTCTTCGCGAGAAGAAGCGCGACGAAGAGATGCATCTCATCTACTCGCGCATCAACAACCCCAATCTCGAAGTGCTGGAAGACCGTCTCGCGGTCTGGGATGGCGCAGAAAAGGCGCTGGCCTTTGCTTCAGGCATGGCGGCTATCTCGACCACGCTGATGACTTTTCTTCGTCCGGGCGACAGCTTTGTCTTCTCCGAGCCGGTCTATGGCGGAACGGAATTCCTGATCCACACCATTCTTCCGCAGTTCGGGGCTCACGGCGTCGGCTTCATGGCCGAAGGCGGGGAGGCAGGTTTCCGCGAAGCAGCGAAGCAGGCAGCTGCTCTTGCAGCAAAGAATGGCGGCAAGGTTGGCGCGATCTATGTCGAGACGCCAGCCAACCCCACGAACGGGTTGGTGGACATATGCGTGGCGCGCGAGATTTCGGAAACCCTCAAGGGATCATCGGGCCGCCCGCCTGTCATCGTGGACAACACTTTCCTCGGGCCCCTCTGGCAGAAGCCGCTCTCGCTTGGCGCGGACATCTGCGTGACGTCGCTCACCAAGTACGTTGGCGGACACTCTGACCTGATCGCCGGCGCGGCTTCCGGCGGCGCGAACTGGATCGGGCAGGTCGCAGTTTTCCGTACGATCTTTGGCACGATGACAGATCCTCACACAGCATGGCTGCTGCTGCGATCGCTGGAGACGCTCAAGCTGCGGATGGATGCGGCTGAGCTCGGCGCCCGGAAGGTCGCGGCTTACCTGCAGACGCATCCGCGGGTGAAGTCGGTCTGGTATCTGGGCTTCCTTCCGGCCGATCATCCGGACCGTCCGCTGTTCGAGCGTCAGTGCGTGACGGCAGGTTCGACCTTCTCGTTCGAGATTGATGGGGGCGAGAAGGAAGCGTTCGCCTTCCTCGACAAGCTGCAGATCATCAAGCTGGCGGTCAGCCTCGGCGGCACGGAAACGCTGGCTTCACATCCGGCCGCGATGACCCATTCCGACGTCCCGAAGCAGAGCCGGGAACGGTTGGGCATCACCGAAAGCCTGGTCCGCCTGTCGATCGGCGTCGAAAACCCTGACGACCTGATCGCGGATATTGCCCAGGCGCTAGAAGTCTGAGGTTTCCCACGTAATGAGGCGCATCGGGATGGGTTCTGATCGGGCCAGAACCCATGTAGGCTGCACGCTGTTCAGAGGTTGCAAGCTATGCCTGACACGCTGACCGACAGCAGCGCCTTCATTCCGCAAACGGTGACGCCGCCCGAGAAGCCGCTGCCGCTGGTGCGTGGCCTCATGCAGATGATCGCCAATCCGCTGCATGTCTGGCCGCAGGCGATGTACGAGAACCCGTATCACGGCGTGCGCTGGATCGGGCGCACCTTCCACTACTTCCGCCGGCCCGAGCACATGAAGGCGATGTTCCTCGATCACGCGGACATCTTCCGGAAATCGCAGTTCCAGAAAAAGCTGGTCGGCCCGGCGCTCGGCGAAGGGCTGCTGACGGCTGAAGGCGAACACTGGAAATTCCAGCGCCGCGCGGCATCTCCGGCGTTCCGCATTGATGCATTGCGCGCGATGGTTCCTGCATTCTCATCATCAGCCGAAGCAACCGTCGAGCGGATCAAGCGGGCATCGGCGGAGCGCAAGCCCGTCGACATGATGGGCGAGATGCAGCACGCAACGCTCGACGTCATTGTCGAAACCATTCTCGGCGGCGCGGATCCGAACTTCGGCTATGACCACATCGCCACGACGGTCGAAGACTACATGCAGACCATGGGCAAGCCTGACATGCTCGACATGTTCGGCGCGCCGACATGGGTGCCGCGCCCGTGGGGCGGTAAGGGCAGGAAGGCCGCATCCGCTCTGAAGCGCTCCGCCGTCAACGCCATCGAGCGCCGCCGCGCCAGTGGTGAAACGCGGAACGACCTTCTTGGCCTGCTGCTTGCTGCGCGCGATCCGGAAACCGGCAAGGGCCTGTCCGACGACGAGCTGCGCGACAATGTCATCACCTTCATCGGCGCTGGCCATGAGACAACCGCGCTGACGCTGACCTTCTCTCTATATCTCATCGCCAATGCGCCGGAGATTCAGGACAGGCTCCTGCGCGAGGTTCTGGATGTGTGTGGCGACAAGCCTGTCACCGCGGCCATGATCGACGCGATGCCGTTCCACGAGCAGGTCATCAAAGAGGCTATGCGGCTTTATCCGCCGGTTTCGATCATCGATCGCATTGCGACCGAAGACATCGATCTGGGAGATGTTCAGGTGAAGAAGGGCGATTTCGGATTCGCGCTCATCTACGTCATGCACCGTCACAGGATGCTATGGGACAATCCCGAGCGTTTCGATCCGGATCGCTTCTCCGAGGAGCGTGCGAAGGGCTTTGCCCGATTTCAGTTCATGCCGTTCGGCGCAGGCCCGCGCATCTGCATCGGCATGAAGTTCGCCTACATGGAAGCCGTCGCCATCCTTGCGACGCTCGTCCGGGATCTGCGCTTTCTCCCCAACGCGGCTCATACCGTTGAGCCAAACATCCGCATCACGCTGCGCCCCGAGCGAGGGATGCCGCTGTTCGCCGAAGCACGCTAGACAGATGCGTCGCGGGAACGGGATCTAGGCGTGGAAGAGACCATTGAGCAGCAGGCTGCCCGTTGGCGCGGCGTGAGGATTTGGCTTGCAGCGGCCGCGGGCGTCATCGTGCTGTACTTTGTGCTGGTGCTGCTGCTCGCGCCCGGCGCCCCGTTCATGGACGACATACACATCTCCGCGTCAGTCGAGCGCGCCCGCGCTGCCGCCAATCCGTGGCCGGAGCTGTGGTCGCAGCATAACGAGCATCGCCCCGTCATCACCAAGCTGATCTTCTGGGCGCAACGCACCGTGTCGGCTCCGAACTACACACTGCTCGCTTTCATCGGGAACCTGTCGCTGCTGCCCATCTTCGCGATCTTCGCGTGGCGCGCCTGGAAATCGGGTGGCGCGATTGCGGGCGCCGCCATTCTCTTCGCCGCGGCCATGACGTTCAGCTACACCGCTGCGGACAGTATGCTGTGGGCCATGACGGCCATGTCGAACTATGGCGTCATCGTCTTCGCGCTGCTTGCGTTCTGGATGCTGGCGAAGGGCGGGGCGGCGTGGCAGCTGGCGGCCTTGGGGGCAGCGTTGCTCGCCGGTCTCTCGCAGGGAAACGGTTTCCTGGTTCTGCTGGTTGGATGCGCCTTTCTGCTATTCGAGCGGCGCTGGATATGGGCCGCCGCGTGGGCCGTGGTGACGATCGCGTTCCTCGCTTTGTATTTCGTGAGCTATGTGCCTGTCGTCGGAAACACCGACCCGGTCGCAAGTCTTGGCCGGCCGCATGAGGTGCTGCTGTTCGGATTGATCTTTTCGGGCTCGGCGTTGGGCTATCCGGTGGAGTCTGGCCCTCTGGCGCTCGCGATGATGGCGGCCTGCGCTGTGCTTGGCCTGTTGCTCTGGGCGCTGGTGCTGCGAACCTTCATCGTCGCCAGGTTCCGCAGCGCGGATCCGCTGCTGTGGTTCAGTGTTTTCCTCATTGCGAGCGGATGCCTTGCCGCGCTCAGCCGCCTCGACACCGGGTTTATACAGGCGATGACGCCCCGCTATCACGTCAACTCGTGCCTGTTGATCGCCTCATGCGTGCTCATGCTGGCGACCAGCCGCGACGGTTCGAAGATCGCGGCGATCACCCGTCGCGCGATGCCCTTGTTGGCGCTTGTCGGTATCGCCTACATAGCCGTGTCCACGCTCACGCTATGGCGAATGCACAGTTTCTATATCGAGCAGACGCAGGGCGTCCTGCCGCCTGCCTGACGGCATGCGGCAGAGATCACACGTTGCTATTCCAGTTTTGCTTCGAGCGTGATCTCGATCGCAGCAAGTGCCTTTGACACCGGGCATCCAGCCTTTGCTTTTTCCGCGGCGGCCGAAAAATCTGCGGCGCTCATGCCGGGCACTCTGCCCGTAAGCGTCAGGGCGCTTTTGGTGATGCCGACGCCGGGCTTCACCTCGACCTCGGCAACCGTCGTCAGCTTTTCGGCAGGATGGCCAGCTTCGGCAAGGAAGTGCGACAGCTGCATCGTGAAGCACGATGCGTGGGCCGCCGCGATCAGCTCTTCCGGATTGGTGGCGGACTTGCCGCTCTCATCCTCGAAGCGCGCCTTGAACGTGTAAGGGCTGTCCTTGATGACGCCGCTCTGCATCGAGATCGCGCCATTGCCGGTCTTGAGATCGCCAGACCAGACGGCTTGTGCGGTGCGTTTCATGAGATGCCTCCAAGGTTGCTCAACGCAACATAGGTCGCTGCCCGGCGGGCAGGGAGCGCTTGGGAGGGAATGTCAGAAAATAAGTGGGGCGGCTTCTGTTGCCAGGCGCCGCCCCGAGCCCCGCCTTAGCTGGCTAGAGCTAAGGACTTAAGTGTTCGGACTAGGTCCGCTGCTTACGCAGCAAGAGCTTGGTCCTGAGCAAAGTTGTCATTGGCAACTATTGCGTAAAAGGCTTCTATCGGGGCCAAAGCGGGCAAAGTCTTCGCCTTTACACGTCCGTCGATCCTGTGTCGGCCCCAGACAGCCCGGCCATGACCGGGGTGAAATCTGGTGGAGCCGCCGGGCACTGCCCCCGGGTCCGGTCCGCTTATTACGCGAGGGTTTATCGCCATAGTTCCTTGCGGAACGGGATGAATATAAGGGCGAAAAGGTTAAGCGCCAACAACGCTTTATCAGCGGCGGAAAAGACCAACATCCACGCCGAATATCGACAGCATGATGAGCGCAACGAAGCCCAGCATGGCGGCAGCGCCGAGAATGCGCATCGCATACCAGAATCTGTACATCTGCTCTCCGCGTCGGCTTGCTTCAGCCTAACGCACAGCGCCGCCTGATCTCTCAGTGCTGGCTGACGCAAAAGGCGTTCAGCCTATTGCCGTCCGGATCGCGGAAATAAGCGCCATAGAACCCGCCGCAATCCGCCGGAGCGCCTTCGCCAGCGCCGCCATTGCTCAACGCGATCTCGTACAGCCGTTGCACCTGCTCGGGGTCGTCCACCTGCAGCGGCACCATTCCGCGTTCGAACTCCGGCAGGGCGTCGGGCAGGGCGACGCCGAAGCCTGTGATACCGCCCGGCAGGCCCCAGCCCACGAAATCTTCTGATTCCGCGGAACGGCCCACACCCATTTCGCGGGCGATAAGTTCGTAAAACCGCGATGCCCGGGGCAAATCCCGCGTACCCATCGTCACATACCCGGTGGCGAGGGCCTTCGCCCGATACACCCGGCTACTCGCAAACCCGGCGTCATATGCCATGATCTACTTCTCCAGAATCACTTGGACTCTCGTTCTGGAACAAAAGTAGAACATCGGGGTCGTCCCCGCAATAGCCTTCCACCGTTAATCCCCGGGGAGGCCAAAACATGATCCCTGGAATTGAATCCATCTGGCGCGGCCCGGGGTTTGGCGTAACCATCGGCCGATAGTCCGGTTGTCGGATGCCCTGGGGAGGGACGGATGCTCAAGAAGCTGCTTGCGGAATTTCTCGGCACGGCGACGCTTGTGCTGCTTGGATGCGGTTCGGCGGTTCTTGCCGGCCCTGAGGTCGGCCAACTCGGCATATCGTTCGCCTTTGGCCTCGCCATTGTCGCGATGGC
>ENA-UOWO01000723-UOWO01000723.1-activated-sludge-metagenome-genome-assembly--contig:-NODE-723-length-46048-cov-14.135325_pt1 | contig 46048 bp, 39 predicted proteins | sample MGYA00238148_ERZ761564 | MGnify/ENA primary metagenome ERZ761564 (study PRJEB28885, sample SAMN05720194) | activated sludge metagenome | isolation source: Anaerobic digester | place: USA... | reverse complement strand
TGACCTGACCCCCGAAAATGGGACATGACGCGGCTGGAGTTCCGCCCGAAGATGAGGAGCGGAACCATGAAAAGAAGTCGATTCACCGAGGAGCAGATCATAGGCGCGCTGCGGGAGGCCGAGGGCCAGAGCACGATCAAGGCCGTATGCGCGAAGAACAACATCAGCGAGGCGACCTTCTACGCCTGGAAGCGCAAGTACGGCGGCATGGACGTCGACGAGGCGCGGCGGCTGCGGGCACTGGAGGAGGAGAACTCGCGGCTAAAGAGAGTGGTGGCCGACCAGGCCGTGCAGATCCAGATCCTCAAAGAGGTTAACTCAAAAAAATGGTGAGCCCCTCGGCCAGGCGTCGTGCGGTGCGCGGCTGCGTGGAGGCGGGCCTCTGCGCGGTGGCCGCGGCCTGCCGCGCCGTGGGGCTTTCCCGATCGGGCTTTTACCGCGACAGCCTCGCCCGGCCGGAGAGCCGGCGCGCGGCCGCGCGGATCCTGCAGCTCAGCGGCGAGCACCCGCGCTATGGCTATCGTCGGATCGGGGCACTCTTGCGCCGCGAGGGCTGGCGCATCAACGACAAGCGGGTCCAGCGGCTGCGCCGCCGCGAGGGCCTCCAGGTCCGCAAGAGGCAGCGTCGCACGAGGCGGCTGGGCAGTTCCGAGTCGCTGAGGCGGCGCGCGACCAGACCCAACGAGGTGTGGAGCTGGGACTTCGTCGAGGACCAGACCGAGAACGGCTCGCGGCTGCGGCTGCTGACCCTGATCGACGAGCACACGCGCCGCTGCCTGGCCATCCACGCGGACCGCTCCATCCGGGCGGCGGACGCCATCACCGTGATCGAGGCGGCGATCGCCCGCTACGGCGCCCCGGCCCACATCCGCAGCGACAACGGCCCGGAGTTCATCGCCTACGCCATCCGTGACTGGCTGGGTGAAAATGGCATAGGCACCCTCTATATCCGGCCGGGATCGCCGTGGGAGCAGGCGCACATCGAGAGTTTCCACGACAAGCTGCGCGACGAGTGCCTCAACCGGGAGCTGTTCGGCAGCCTCCGGGAGGCGCGCGTCATCATCGAGCAGTGGCGCGTGGAGTACAACGAATGGCGCCCGCACAGCTCACTAGATTACTTGACGCCCGTGGAGTTCGCGGGCGGCAACAATCCGGGGCTTCGGTCGCCCTCCGGGCTCCCTGCGCCCCGGATTGCAAAACCACAACCAAACGGAGACACTAAGGAACCGGTGGAACTTCAGTTTTGACCTGTCCCACCGCGGGGGTCAGGTCAGGAATCTGTCAGAAATGTGTGACTTCTCTGACCGCTTTCGCATTCCCAAGGACAGCTATCCGCAGTGGTGTAAAAATAGGGGTCAGTCAACCATTCCTGACAGAGGCCATGAAGGAGGCCGGCGTTGGCTGGCAACCGTTGTCGCTGACCAGCTGGAGGTGGGCGCGCTCGCGGATTCCCTCGGGGAATTGGCCGTTGACGGCGGCGCAGAGGGCGCGGAGCCAGTCGGCGGTCTTGCTGGTGGTGGCCAGGTCCCATCCGACGATCTTCTTGGAGGCCCAGTCCAGCACGACCACCAGGTAGAGCCAGCCCCAGGACTCCACGCAGATCTTGGTCATGTCGATGCCCCAGAGCCGGTTTGGTTCGGTGGCCCGCGGCTTGGAGCGGCCGGGCACGCGGGTCGCGCGCAGCCGGCGCGTGTCCACGGCCAGCAGATTATTCTCCCGCAAGAGCCGATAGACGCGGTTCCTGCCGACGACGATCCCCTCGCGGTATCGGAGGTAGGCCCAGGTGCGCCGGTAGCCCCAGCACGGGTGCTCCGCCTTGATGGGCCGGATCCGGCCCATCAAGGCCCCGTCGCGTCCGAGCACTGAATCGGAGCGCCTCCGGCGCCTCACAACCACTCGTCCTCGCTTTCTTTTAACTCGATGGTCAGCTCCCCGATGAGCCCCTTGAGCCGGGCGTTCTCCCTGCGTCGGCGCTCCTCCTCCTTCTCCGGGCCGCCGTAGTCGAACACCTTCGCGCCGGTCCTTAAGCAAGCGGTCCCGCCACTGGTAGTACTGGGCCTGGCTGATCTGGTGGCGGGAGCAGATCTCCGCCAGGGGAACCGTCCCCTTGAGGCCCTCCAGGACGATCTGGAGCTTTTGATGGCTGGTCCATTTCCTGCGTTTCATGCGACTCGATCCTTTCGAGCCGCTCAACAACTTTCAAGCCCGCCTTAACCGGGTGCAGTATACCCACCCTACCGAGAATAACTAATAATTGGTTTGGGCAACAAGCTCTACAGTGGCTGTTGAAAACCAAATCAAACCCAGATCACCGGCGTTTGAATTCGCGGTCGGCGAAGTCCATCAGCCACGTCCAGTCGTATGGGGAGATGCCGTGCTGTTCGCTGCGGCGTACGTAGCCAAAGGATTCGCCGATGCCGGCGATGGAGTAGTTGTCGGGATATGGCACGTCGGGCATTGTGCCGCGGCCGAGGAACTTCCACACGGGTGCGGCGGCGCGACAGGCGAGGTATTCGCCCTTCGTGTGCATCCACTTGCTGGTGTCGAAGCCCTCGATGAGCAGCGCACGAGGTGCGATGGACGCCAGAAGCAGGTGCTGGTCGAATGTCAGCGTCTCCCAGGGCTTCTCGGCGTATTTCCGGTATGCCTTGCAGTACCAATGTGTGAACATCGTATTCTCGGTGGACGTGTTCTCGCCGTAGTCGCGTTTGGCGAGCGGCGCGCCCCCACCCCCGGTCTGGTTCGGTACGCACACCGCGAAGCGCTCGTCGCGCGCGGCGGCGATGAGCGCCGCCTTGCCAAGGCGCGAACAGCCGGTGACCACGGAACGCTTCGCATCGAGCAGAGGGTCCTTCTCGGCGTAGTCGAGGCCGCGCGAAAGCGCCCAGGCCCACGCGCCAAGCGCGGTGGTGTTGTCAGCGCGCGATTCGTCGCGCTTAGGCCAGAGATCGAAGACGCCCGTGTAGGGGAACGTTTTCTGGTTGAAGGCGGGATCCTTGTCATTCCAGTCAGGATCGGGGGAGACCTCGCAGTAGCACGCGCTCATGACGGCATAGCCGCGCGCGAGCAGCATGCCCAGGGGGCAGATATCGTCGCGATTGGGGTCGCACATGCGGCCGCGCGTCTTCGCGGAGGCGCGGTGTCCGTCGGTGAGCTTGCCGGCGCGCGACCAGCCCTGCTGCACCGGAATGTCCTCGTCGGGCACGATTTCATGATTGCCGCGATAGTTGAGGAAGAGGATGATGGGTGAAGGCCCCTTCGCGTGACGCGGCGCGAAGATGACCCAGTTGACACAGGGGCCGGTCTTGTCCTTCTTGAACCACATCTTCACCTGTTTGCGCACGCAGTAGCCGGCGAGTACGTTCTCCTTGACGTCCCAGACCTCAGTGACGACGGCTTCGGGCGCCGGCGGCGGCTGACCGTACATTTCCTTCGCGAAAATCTCCAGTATTTCGGCGCGGCGCTTCGGCCAGTCAGCCGGCGAGGCAAGCTTCGTGCCGTCCGCGAACGCCAGCGGATCTTCGAGCGTGTAGGGATGGATTTTGGACTCGTCGTAGTTGGGTTTGCGGTAGTCCTCGTCTCCGGCGGCCGGCGTGCCGGCGATTGCCAGCGCAGCGAAAAGAATCTTGGTTTGCATGTCCGGGTTATACCACACCCGGGCGAGACGCGGCAACGCGTCTCCGAGTCTACAGGCAGACTCTTGCCGACGCGCCGAGATAATAATGGCTAACAGAACTCTTTGTTGAGTTCCCAGCGGCTTGCCGCGTGGGAGTCTCACCACTCATTTGATTTGGAATAATTCAGTGTCTCTAACTACATCACAATATGAAGAGTTTTCGTCGATTGTGCTTGAAGATGGACATATCGATGTAGAACAAAATCTCTTATTAGGTCGGTTACGGGATATGATTGAGGATGAGAAAATAAAAAGAATTCTGTGATCCGCGGCGGCACGCGACAAGACCCCGGCGCCAGCGACCGCTTCCGGCGGCCGCGCAGTCCCGAAAATTCCCCTCGCCCCCGTAGTCCGTGAGGTCGGCGTCCTCGGGGAAGGGCACCAGTCGGGTAGTGTCCAGAATCTTTCGCACATTCTCGGTTGCGTGCAAAAAAGGGGTCAGAAAAAAGGGGTCAGTCATGGTTTATTGACATGTTGCCAAAATTCGGGGATGAGGGCGATGGCTCGCAAAAGACAAGAAACCATGACCGACCCCTTTGGCGGCGGTCTTCATCGAACTCTATTCCGAGATTGCCCCGAAGCAGGTCGAGCGCATGAAGCAGTTGGCCAGGGATAAGTTCTACGTGGGGATCCTATTCCACCGGATCGTGCCCGACTTCGTGGCGCGGGTGGGTGATCCGCTGACCAAGAAGGGCCTCAACACCCCGGGCGTCGGCAGCGCGGGCTCGCAATATCCGAACCTCCCGCTGGAGGTCAGCCCGAAACAGCGCAACACCCGCGGCGCGCTCGCCATGGCCCGCAAGCGCGATCCGAACTCGGCCAACAGCCAGTTCTATTTCGTCCTGAAGGACGCACCGCACCTCGACGGCCAGTACACCGTCTTCGGGCGCGTCCTCGGCGATGGCATGTCGGTGATCGACAAGATCCAGGCGGGCGACGCGATCCAGGCGTTTGACGTGATCAAAGAGTAGGGTCTTCTATCGGCCCATCGCTTTGATGATGGTCTCGCCCATCTGCGCGGGCGTTGGGGCGACGGCGATGCCGGCCGCCTCGAGCGCCTTGATCTTGGCCTGCGCGGTGCCCTTGCCGCCGGTGATGATGGCGCCGGCGTGGCCCATGCGGCGACCCGGGGGCGCGGTTGCGCCAGCGATGAAGGCGGCGACCGGCTTGCGCACGTGGGCCTTGATGTAGTCGGCGGCCTCCTCCTCGTCGGTGCCGCCGATCTCGCCGATCATGATGATGGCCTCGGTGCCGGGATCCTCATTGAACATCCGGATGCAATCGATGTGACTGAGCCCGTGGATCGGGTCGCCGCCGATGCCGATGCAGGTGGACTGGCCGTAGCCGCGCTCGCTGAGTTGCCAGACGGCCTCGTAGGTGAGGGTGCCGCTCCGCGAGACCACGCCGACGCCGCCGGGCTTGTGGATGTAGCCGGGCATGATGCCGATCTTGCAGACGCCCGGGGTGATGATGCCGGGGCAATTCGGGCCGATGAGGGTGCTGCCGCATCCCTGCATGGCGACCCTCACGCGCATCATGTCGAGGACGGGTATGCCCTCGGTGATGCAGACAACCAGTTCGACGCCCGCGTCGACCGCCTCAAGGATCGCGTCGGCCGCGAATGCGGGCGGCACGAAGATCATCGAGACGTTGCACCCGGTCGCCTTGCGCGCCTCGGCAACGGTGTCGAAGACCGGGACCTTGTCATCGAACATCTCGCCGCCGCGGGCCGGCGTGACACCGGCGACGACTTTTGTGCCGTAGGCCATGCAGGCCCTCGTGTGGAATGCCCCCGACTTTCCGGTGATGCCCTGCACCACCAGTTTCGTGTTGCTGCCTACCAGGATTGCCATGACTCAAGCTCCTTTCGCGGCCTCGACGGCCCTGCGGGCCGCGTCGGCCAAATCTGTTGCCGCCTGGAGGGCCAGGCCCGATTCCTTAAGCATTCGTCGGCCCTCTTCGACGTTGGTGCCCTCCAGTCGGACGACCAGGGGCACCTTCATCCCGACGGCCTTGGCCGCGTTGATGATGCCCTGCGCGATCACGTCGCACTTCATGATCCCGCCAAAAATGTTAACCAGCACCGCCTTGGTCCGCTTGTCGGCGAGCAGGATCTTAAAGGCGCCGGTGACCTGCTCCTCGTCCGCGCCGCCGCCGACGTCCAGGAAGTTCGCCGGGTTGCCGCCGTAGAACTTGATGATGTCCATGGTCGACATCGCCAGGCCGGCGCCGTTGACCATGCAGCCGATGTCGCCATCGAGGCCGATGTAGTTGAGGCCGATCTTGGAGGCCTCGACCTCGCGGGGGTCCTCCTCGTTGACGTCGCGCAATTCGACAACCTCCGGGTGCCGGAAGAGGGCGTTGTCGTCAAAGCCGAACTTGGCGTCCAGCGCGAGGACCTCGCCGCCCTTGGTGACCACCAGGGGGTTGATCTCGACGAGGTTGCAGTCGAGTTTGATGAACGCCTGATAGAGGGAGTGAAGCAGGCTGCAGGCGGCGCGCGTCTGGCTGGCGGGAAAGCCGAGGCGCCGGGCGATCTTGCGGGTCTGGTACGGCTGAAGGCCGAGGGCGGGGTGGATCGATTCGCGCACGATCGAATCGGGGTGTTCCTCGGCGACCGCCTCGATGTCCATGCCCCCGTGGATGCTGGCCAGCAGCATCGGGCAGCCGCGGGCGCGGTCCAAGAGGATCGCCACGTAGAGCTCCCGTTCGATCTCCTTGGCCTCCGCCACCATCACCTTGCGGACCAGCCGCCCCTCCGCGCCGGTCTGTTTCGTGACGAGGACTTGGCCGAGCATCTGGCCGGCAATCTCGCGCACCTGGGCCGTAGTCTTGCAGAGCTGGACGCCGCCCTTGAGACCGGATTTGAACGTGCCCTTGCCGCGGCCTCCCGCGTGGATCTGGGCCTTGACCACCATGGTGTTTACCCCGAGCCAGCGGGCTGCGGCCTCGGCCTCGTCGGCCGTCGAGGCGGCCTTGCCCCGTGGGGTGGGCACCTCGAAGCGATTTAGCAATTCTTGAGCCTGATATTCGTGGATGTTCATTTCAAAGTGGCGCAGACCCTTGCAAAAAAAGGTTCGGACGTCAATGGCCGTTCGCCTGGACGAGGCCAACGGCGGCCTGGGATCCGGTCAGCGGTCCCTTTGCTTCACGACGAGGCGCGCAGCGAGGCGGATTGCGGCGACCATGCTGCCGGGATCGGCTTTCCCCGTGCCGGCGATATCAAAGGCGGTGCCATGGTCGGGGGAGGTCCTGGGGAAGGGGAGGCCGAGGGTGACATTCACGCCGCGGTCGAATTCCAAGAGTTTGAATGGGATGAGGCCCTGGTCGTGGTAGAGGCAAATGACTCCGTCGAACGCACCCTGGGAGGCGCGCATGAACACGGTGTCGGCGGGCAGAATGGGGATCCTTTGGACCCAGGGGCCAAGGCGACCGGCGATGGCCCGGAGGGCCGGTGCCAGGACGCGGCCCTCTTCGTTTCCGAAGAGCCCGCCCTCGCCGGCATGAGGGTTGAGTGCCGCGATTGCCAGTCGAGGCGCGGCGATGCCAAGGCGCCCCAGGAAGTCCTTGGCGTGGGACAGGGTGCGGCCGAGCCGCGCGGGCGTGATTTGGCGGATCGCCCGGGCCAGCGAGAGGTGGGTGGTGAGCAAGAACACGCGCAGTCGCTCTCCCGCCATTGCCATGGTCACCGCATCGGTGCCCAGGCCGGAGCGCGAGGCGAGAAACTCCGTCTGGCCAGGGAAATCGAAGCCCACGCGCGCGAGGCCTGCCTTGCTGACCGGCCCGGTGACCAACGCGGCATACCTGCCGATCTGGCATCCGGCCACGGCCGCCTCCAGCGCCCGGAATGCTGCGCGGGCGGATTGCACCGTGGGCCTGCCGGGTCGGGCGGCGACATCCCCGCCCTCCACGATTTCGAAAGTGACGCCGCGGGGAAAGCGCACCGTGGACAGTGCCGCGCCAACGACCTCTGGGCCGACGCCGGCCGGGTCTCCCGGCGTGATCGCGATGACCTGCTTGGCGCCCGCCACTTCGTTCCGTTCCTCTCGGGTTGTGCCCCGCCCCGCCACGGGCGCGCCGGCGGGTGCTCAGAACATTTTGATATAGGCCTTTTGGCGGAGCGTGTTCACCCACTCGTCCCGGCGCGCCTTGCGCTCGTCGACGAGGATCATCTTTTCGATCTCCGGGCGGATCTCCTCCAGCGGCGGCACGCGCCCCTTGCGGGAATCCTCAACCTTGATGATGTAGTAACCGTTGTCGGTCTCGATGACCTTGCTGTGCTGGCCGGGGAACATGCCAAAGGCGACCTCGGCCAACTCCTTGCGCAGCGTCTTGCGGCTGACCCAGCCCCAGTCGCCGCCGTCGGACTTGTGCGTCCCCTCCGTGAACGATCTGGCCAGATCGGCGAAGTCTGCCCCCGCGTCCAGTTTGGCCCGCAATTCTTCGGCCAGCACTTTCTGGGGGTCGACCTCGACGGTGGTGCCGTCGGCCTGGGTGCGCTTCTCCTTGAACCGGGGGTTGAGGAAGATCATCCGCAGCTTCACCTCGTCATCGGTGCGCAGCTCCGAGGCCTTTTTCTGATAATACTGCTCGATCTTGTAGGGCGAGATGACCACCTCTTCCTGCACAAATTTCTGCGTCATCGCCTGGACGATGATGTTCTCCTTCTGCTCGCGCCGGAATCCCTCGTACGTCTTGCCGGCTGCCTGCAGCGTGCGGATGAACGCCGCGCGATCGCCGCCGAAGTTGGTGCGCACGATCTCGTCCACCCGATCGTCGGTGATTTTCTCTGGCAGCGTCAGGCCCTTGGAATCCCACTCTTGGATGATTAGGGCCCGGTCGATGAGGGCGCGCAGCGCGTCGAGCCGTAGTTCCTTGACGCGGTTGACCAGTTCCTCGCCGCGGAGGCCGAGGTCCACCAGCTGTTGCTCGGATTCCCCGACATACCGCTTCACGTCGGAAAAGGTGATCACCTTGCCGTTGACCACCGCCGCCACGCCATCGGTGATCGCTGCGGCGGGCCGCGGAAACATCGCGACCAGCCACAGTGCGAAAACAAAATACAGCCTGCGCATGAAGCAGAGAATACTAGCGGATCTGGTGCCCGGGCTCAAGTCAGTACCGGATCGGCCGCACAGCATTCCGCCCAACCGCAGACCTGCCGATCCCTCGGGGTCTGCCTAGAACGTTTCAATCGCAGGTGTATCGTTTTAATCACCCGACAATTGTTTCGGAAATCCGATAATGCGTCACACTGTGAATTACCGCATAGTATAGATAACAAATTTATAATGAGCGTGATACGCCTCGATGGCAGAGTGAAGGATATGCGAATGCCCCTGACGTTGCCTTGTATAAAGAATTCCACATCTGCCCACAACGAGTCATTTTCTAAGAAAACTAGTTGACAGGCGATCATCTGGGCATTAGCTGGTGCGCGCAGGTTTGGGTGCTTTCGTCCCGGAGGGGATTGAAGCAGACGGCCCTGCAGTGGGAAAAAGGAACACAACCGTAGGAGGAGAACGTAATGAAGAAGATGATCAGCGGGCTCTTGGCGCTTGTTCTTGGCTGCGGCATCGCCTTCGGTGGCGAGGTCGTGAGCGAGAAGAAGGTCAAGGAGCTGGAGAAGATGATCGAGGACGCGGGCATCTACGTGGAGACCGCCAAGAAGGGCGTGGTGCTCAGCGGCTACGTGGACGCGAGCTACTCGTACAACATGAACGGCGGCGGCACCGATACCGGTGCGAACGGCACGCCCGGGCCGATCCGGACCCACCAGTTCGACGTGGACAGCAACGACTTCAACGTGAACCAGGTCAAGCTGGCGCTGGAGAAGGCGCTGCCGGCCGAGAACACCTGGGCGGCGGGCTTCCGCATCGACCTGATGTTCGGCGAGGACGCCAAGTACCTGTGGGACAACGACTGGGGCATGGGCGACGGCGAACTGGCGGTCGAGCAGGCCTACATTCAGTTCCGCGTGCCGATCGGCAACGGGCTGGACTTCAAGTTCGGCAAGTTCGTGAGCCTGCTGGGCTACGAGGTGATCGAGACCCCGGCGAACCTCAACGTGAGCCGGAGCTACTGGTACACCTACGGGGTCCCGCTCTTCCACACCGGCTTCCTGATGAGCTACAAATTCAACGACATGGTCGATGTGAAGCTGGGCCTGGTCAACGGCTGGAACAACTCCGACAGCAATTATTTGGACGGGGATATCAACGGAGAGAACGGCGACCAGGGGCCGGCGGACTTCGCCAAGGCGATCACCGCGCAGATCGCGCTGCACTCGGCGAGCGGCAACGCGGATCTCGTCAACAGCTTCATCTACTCCTTCGAGGGCGAGCAGGCGATCGGCCAGACGCAGACGCTCGAGCGGTGGGATGGCGATTGGGACGGCGACAACATCGCCGAGAATGCCGGGGTCTTTCTGTGGGACATCTGGGGCCAGTGGCGGCCGCTGGCGTTCAAGGACAAGCTGCTGCTCGCCTTCGACGCCGGCATCGGGCACGTGTACGACAACCACCAGGGCGACAAGTGGACCGACCACAGCTACAACATCGGCATCGACGAGAATACCGACACGTGGTGGGGCTTTTCGGTCTACGCGAAGTATCAACTGACGGACGTGGTGAGCCTGGCGCTGCGCGGCGAATACTTCCACGACGGAGACGGGACGGCCCGCGTCCAGGATCTCGCCACCAACTACTGGGACAACGAGAACTGGAGCGACAACGGGCGGGGCGGCTACAACGGCGACGCGTACTTCGTCAACAGCACCGACCTGTGGAGCGTGACCGCGACGGTCGGGTTCGACCTGTGGGAGAACATGCTGATGCGGCTGGAGTACCGGCTCGACATCGCGAGCTCCGACGGTGGTAATGCCATCGAGAACGGTGGAATCCTCGCCTTCGCGGACGACGACGACGATCTTCAGCCGATCAATTTTGGTGGCGAGGATGGGGTGGAGCAGAACGTGTTCACCAACAACAGGAGCACGCAGCACACCTTCATTTTGGATTTCAGCTACTCGTTCTGACGCGAGTCGGCCCCGGCCCCCGGCCGGGCATGAGAGATTGGGACCCCCGGTCCCGCCCGAACGGCGGACCGGGGGTTCTTTTTTGCGGCATTGCATGGGACGGATGCGTATGATGCCGCGATACGCGGAAACCGTTGGGGAACGTGCGAACACATATGACCAGTCGGCGTTGCGGATGGCTCTGGGCGCTTGTGCGCGTGGCGCTGGCAATCGGCCTCGCGTCAGGAGCATCGCTCGCTGCGACTGGAAGGGAGCGGGACGACGTGCTGGCGCCGCCCGTCGAGGTGTCGGTGGAGGCTGGCGGCGGCGTTCAGATTGAGTTGCGCGTCCTCTTTACCGGTCGCCCTGGGCTTTTCGGGGGGAATGTCGGTCGGGATGTCGTATTCGTTCCCGTGGTTCCACCGCAGTTCGGCGTGATCGAGGAGGTGAGGCAATTGCCGCTGATGGGCGACCGTGATATGGCAACGGCGGTCTACAGGCACAAACCGGAGGCGGGCGGCCTTATTGATGCGGTGCGTTTCGAGGTGCGAGACGCGAAAGATGGCACGGTGCTAAAAAACGTGCCCGTGACGATTCGGATCCTGCGGCCAGTTCTCAATGTCGAGCCCAGGGGCCGTCTCTGGCTGGGCAATTGCGTCACGGGCGACCGCGTCGAAGGCGTGGTGACGATCGAGAACATCGGGGGGGCGCCCCTGTCTTTTCAGGTCGCCGCATGGCGGCCGTTCTACGTGCAGGAGGCGGGCCGGCAGATCTACCTGGCACCTGGGGCGCGGATCCCCCTCCGGTTTCAGTTTCAACCCGAGGCACCCGGTTTCTTTGAGACACCCCTGATATTGAAACCTGATCTGGTGCGCGGTTACTCCATCGAGGCGAAGGCCATCGAGGCCGTGACCCTGTCGACGAACCACCTGGATTTTGGGACCGTCCGCATTGGGTCCGACCTGCGGTTGCCGCTGCGCATCCAGAATAGCGCGCGGACCGCGCGGGATGTGGAGGTGAGGCTTTCTGGTCCCTTTGCGGCAGAACCTGCCAGCGTCCGTATCCCGGCGCTTGCCGAGACAGAGATTGGCGTGGTTTTCCGGCCTGCCGTGCCGGGAGAGGCGGCGGGGTGGCTGGTGGTTCGAAATGGGAATCTCGTGGGGCGATGCCAGCTCGCGGGATCTGCGCGCATCGGTCCAGACGTCTCGGTCACATCGGACCGATTTCCCGATCTTGGCACGGTCACCGGGCTTGTCTCGCGTGTGGACTGTCGCGTCCTGCTGACAAACCGGGGCGACATGGCCTGGGAAGGGAAGGTCACCGGGGATCCGTCCTTCAATACAGACTTGCTCTCGGTGCGCGTTGAGCCGGGGCGAACGCAGGCCGTGGCTGTCCATTATCGACCCGCCGCCTTTGGCGTCCACACCGGGGCCATCGTGTTCGCTGGACCGACCACCGCCAGCGTCACAGTGGTCGCCCGGAGCGTTGTCCCCTCTGCAGCCGGGCCGGTGACCCAACCGGTTGCGGCACCGCCTGCGACACCCCTCGCGCCGCAGTCCGTCACCAGCACGCGGGAGTCTGCGCTCGCCGTCAGTGGCAGTGCCCCTGCCGCCGATCGCCCCAGATTCAGGGAAGCGGCGAAATTCGATTTGGACCCATTGCCCGTTTTCGAGCCGGCGAATTTTCGGGCGTCGGTTTTCGGGGAGGGTTCGGTGGCCGTGGAATGGGATCCCTCCGTTGACCTGTCCTTGGAGCATCTGGATCTGTACGAGAGGCGTTTTCAGCCGCTGCCGGGGGGCGGATCGGGGTCGGTCTGGTCAAGGCGCCCAGAGGTGCCCCGGCTTTCGGCGGACGGTAAAACGGCGTCTGTGATCCTCAAGGAGTTGAAGGAGGGCAGGCGTTTCGAGTTTGCCTTGGCCGATGTGGCTGACGACGACAAGCCCCTAAGGCGAACGCCCATCGTTGAAGTTGAGATCGCCGCGCCGCGCCGGGGTTGGCGCGTGCCTTGGAAATGGATCATGGCCGCGGCCTGCGTGCTGTTCGCCGTGCTCCATTTCCATGGCCCCAGAGTTGCCCCCTGGGCTCCCAAGAAATAGGCGGTTGGCGCCGAGGCATTCAACCGGGGCCAAATTGGAGGGCCGGATCCTGCTGGAGCATCGAGTCCAGTTCCGGCCATCGCGTGTCTGGCATTCCGTTGAAGGCGTGGAGGTACACGATCGCGCTGTCCTTCGGATGGCGCTGGAGGAGCTCGGCGACCGCGCGGCGGATCGTCGCCGCCGCGGGGGGGGTGGCCGGGAAGGTCTCGGCACAGCCATGGCCGTCATGCGGAATGCCCGTCGCATTCAGGAAATCGATCAGCATGGGCGATTGTGTTTCCAGCAGCCACCCGGAGATGCACTGGTAGGCGGGCTCGATGGAGGCGGGACGGGAGAGCATTTCCATCATCCACGGATGCCTTTCGGAACGCGGGACGCGCTGGAGAACGGGAGGGTGCACGCGACGGGCCTTGGCGAGTCGGCCCATGAGTTCCCGGTAAAGAGATTTGTTGGCATCGTAAGCGTGCTCCAGGATGCGCATCGCGAGGGGCGCGGGCATTCGGGCGAACAATTCTGTGGCTATCATGTGTGGGTTGAAGCCTAGGCGGATCTGGCCGCAAACCGAAGGGAAAACCGCGGCGTCTCAATCGCCCCGGGGACCCGGCCGCTCGCGCCCGCGCCATTTCCAGAGGATCGGGATGCCCGCGAGGTGAAGCTCGTCGCGGACCATGGTGTCCAAGAAGGCGAGCCAGGAATCCGCCAAGAGCCGTTCGTCGTTGCAGAATCCTATGATGCGCGGCGGGCGCCAGGATCCGGGTTCCTGCTGGGCGGTGGCGTAGTAGATCCGAAAACTGCGGCCGTGGCGGGTGGGCGGTGGCTGGCGGCGCTGCGCATCCTGGATGACTTTATTGAGGGCGGGCGTCCCGATTGGGGTCGCCAGGGTCTGGGCCGTGCGTCCGACGCTCGCCAACAGCGCGGGCATGCCGTCGCCCGCCAGCGCGCTGACGAACACGATTGGCGCATGGCTAAAGAAGAACAGGTCGCCCCGGACAGTCTGCTCGAAGCGGCGCTTGAAGGGCACCTCGCGAACCGCCTTGGCATGGACGGGGGGCTGCCATCTGGCGGCCTGCGGGAGATCCCATTTATTAACCGCGATGACCAGCGGCTTTTGCGCGGCCTGGATAATGCCCGCGATCTTCCTGTCCTGCTCGAGGACGCCATCGGTCGCGTCGATGACCAGCACGCAGAGATCGGCCCGGTTAATGGCGTGGACCGAGCGGGCGGTCATGCGGGCCTCGAGCGAATCTTTGATCCGCGTGCGCTTGCGCATTCCGGCGGTGTCGGTCAGGAGGATGCTGGTGCCGCCCGGTCCTCGGGCGATTGGCATGGGCACCTCCACGGCATCGCGCGTGGTGCCGGGCACCTCCGAGACCAGGGTGCGGCGCGAGCCGACGAGGCAGTTGATGAGGGAGGATTTGCCGACGTTGGGGCGACCGACCACGGCCCATCGGATGGCCCGGGCCTCACCCGGCCCCGGGCCCTGATCCCCGGGATCGGCCATGGAGCCGAGCAGGGCATCGACGAGGGCGCGGACACCGAGGCCATGCGCCGCGGAGACGCGGATCGCCTCGCCGTATCCGAGGGTGCCAAACTCGTGATCCAGATACAGGCAGCGCTCTTCGTCCGCCTTGTTGGCGGCGATCACGACCGGCTTATTCGTGCGCCGCAGAGTCTTGGCGAGGGCGGCGTCCAGCGGATGCATGCCCTCGCGCGCGTCGACGACCCACAGGAGAACGTCGGCGGCGCCCATCGCGAATTCCGCCTCGCGCCTCACCATCGCGTCAAGGCTGCCCCCTTCGGGCGCGCCGATGCCCCCGGTGTCCACGAGCGTCACGGGCCGCCCGTGCCACCTGCATTGCGTGGTCACCGTGTCGCGGGTGACGCCGGGCTGGTCATGCACCAGGGATATATCTCGTCGCGCCAGTCGATTGAAGAGCAGCGACTTGCCCACATTGGGGCGACCCACGACGGCGATGGTTATCATGGGCCCTACCGCCGGATGGATCCGACATCGATGGAGTACCGCTGCATCTTCTTGTACATGGTCGTGCGGCTCACGCCGAGATACGCCGCCGCCCGCAGTACATTACCCCGAAACTCGCGCAGCGTCCTGCCGATCAGCTTTTGCTCATGGCGCGCCAGTGCCTCGAACAGTCGCCCGCCCGCCGGGTTTGCGCGCGATCGGAGCGCCGCGTCCACATCATCCCACTCGTCCTCGGCGGATGCGGCATCCGCGCCGCCCTCCGCGGGGCGGAGCCCCGGGGCGCGCTGCGGCGGGGGGGCGACTGGCGCGAGCTGCGAGGGACGGGCGCCGCCTGTTTCTGCGATGTGTGGCGGGAGGATCGTCTCGTCGATCGTGCGTTCGCCACAGAGGATCACCGAGCGCTCCACGACATTGCGAAGCTCCCGGACGTTCCCGGGCCATTTGTAGCGGGTCAGCGCCACCAGGGCTTCCGGGGTGAATGCGTCGATGTCCTTCAGGTACTGGGCGCGGAATTGCTGGAGAAATTCCGCGGCCAGCAGTGGGATGTCCGAGGCGCGCTCGTGCAGGGGCGGCACCTCAATGACGCCGGTGTTCAGGCGGTGGTAAAGGTCTTCCCGGAATTTGCCCTCCGCCACGCAGTCCCGCAGCGGGCGGTTGCTTGCGGCGATGATCCTGACATCCACCCGGATCTCCCGGTTGCCCCCGATCCGTTCGAAGGTGCGGTTCTGCAGCACGCGCAACAGCTTCGACTGGACCTCGGGGGACATGTTGGCGATCTCGTCGATGAAGAGCGTGCCCCCGTTGGCGCGCTCGAACCGGCCCAGGTGCAGGCTCACCGCGCCGGTGAATGCCCCCTTCTCGTGGCCGAAGAGCTCGCTCTCCAGCAATTCCCTGGAGAGCGTCGAGCAATCCAGGACGATGAAGGGCTTTGCGGCGCGCGCGGAGACGCTGTGAAGCGCGTGCGCGACCAGTTCCTTGCCGACGCCCGTCTCACCGGCGATGACGATATTGGCAGAGGTCGGCGCCCAGAGCCGGATCTGCTCGAAGACCTTGAGCATCGACGGGTGCGCGCCCACGATGTCGCCGAGTCGGCTCTTGGTCGGAGCCGTCGGGACGCCCGATGAGCGGATGACTGCGTTCCGATGAAGGATCGGGTCCTGCTGATGTTTCATTGTGTGCTCACCAGAGGCGCAGCCATGGGGGCGCCCAGGTTTGGCTTCCGATGATGAGGTACGCCACTATCAGGACGCTAGCCGCGACGAGGATGATCAGCCACGGGGGGGGCCTTGGGGGCGATCCTGGAAGTCCTTTGGGATCGGGTGATCCGCGCGTACGAGATGGGTCCGCTCATGGAAGGCGCCTGGTGGCCGCTGTCATCATCGGCGCGGGACGGAGGAGGCGGCATGGGCAGCTGTCGGGTCACGGCCACCGGCCCCATCTGATGCGGCACCTGTGGCAGTGGCCTGGAGGGGAGCTGGAGGGTTTCGGTTCTCAGCCGGGGGCGCTTCAATGCGATCTCGAACCGGATCAAGGCGGTTCCCGCCCGGATGATATCGTTGACCTCGAGCTGGGCCTCGGTCACGGGCTGGCCGTTGACGAATGTCCCGTTGGAGGAATTCAGGTCGCGCACCGTGACCCGTCCGTTCGATAGCAGGAAGACACAGTGTCGGCCGGACAGGCTGGGATCGGGCAGGATGATTTCGTTGGTGGGTGCTCGACCGAGATGGACGACCGGCAGATTGATGTCGTAGGTGCGACCCTCGATGTTCTCTCCGTAAATCAGGAGCCTGCCGGTTTGGGTCGCCGGATCGATGCGGGCACCGACGGCGGCAGCCGCGTCCGTCGCGCCAACGCTCTCAAATCCGGGCGGCGGCGGCGCCTCCGCCGCCAGGGTGGCCCGTTGCTGGTGGTGACTGGCATCGAGCATCTGGTCCCACGTGGCTTTCAGGGTGCGCTGGGGTGGAGTGACCCCGTCTCGGAAGGTGAATTCGCCCGGCGGCCAAGAAAGGATTTCCGCTGCGGCGACCTCGGCGGTCGAGTGCCCAAGTTCCGCGTGAACAACCTCGCCCTTTTCAAGATGGATCAGCCCGCATTGTCCCTCGTACTCGAACCGCAACTCTCCCGACCGACGGCTCAAACAGCACATCTGGAGAATATCGCAGGGAGGGAAATTTCGAATCTTTTCGAAAAAACCCTTCTGGATTGCAGAACTGGACTCGGTCGGGAACACGGTAGTAAATCGTATGTTACGCAGCGGACAGATGTCGTGCTTTCTTGTTGCGCTTTATGGGCAGAGCACCTAATGTATGTTCGAGTCGGTTTACATCGCAGCCACTCAAGTCGTTCCTAGCATGGGCCTTCTAGACCGTTTGTTCAAGTCCAAGCGTCCGGGGGATCGCGATGCGGAATCCGGTGTGCCGGAAGCCGTATCGGAGGCCCCCGGCGCACCGCCGCGTCCAGCCGAGCCGGATGTCCCGGCGCAGTCGGGGCCATCGAGGCCCGCGCCCACCATGGTCATACGTCCGCGGGGTCCCGGGATGATCACCGGAGGCGCCCAGGCCCCGGTGGGCGTCGGCGCAGCTGGCATACCGAGGCCAGCATCGCCGCAGGGGACGGGCGCTGCCACACATGGTGCCACAGGGCTTCCGGTTCAGTTGACGCAGCGTATTTCACTTAGGCCGGGCGGGGCTCCTCAGGCAGGGATGACGCCACCCAGGCCGAAGAAGGAAACGCAACGATTTGCCCTTGCGCCGGCCGCGAGTGGGACCCCGCTGCCGCCGCCGGATGCGGGTGTCGTGCCTGGGGCCCCTGCGGAAGGCGGCGATTCCCAGAGGCTTATCTTCCCCCTTGGCATGGTGCTGAGGAGTTTGCCACCTGAGGTGCTGAGTACCGATTTGGGGCAGTTGCTGGCTCGGCCGACGGTAGCGGGGGGCACCGTGTCGGTGCCGATGGATCAGGTTTTGCGGCAGTTGCCGACGGGGGTGGTACAATTCACCTTTGATGTTTTTCAGGCACAGATCCCACGTGATCTCTTGCTGCCGCCCGATCAGTTGGCCACGCATTGGGATCGCCCGATTCGGCTGCCGCTCGGCGAGGTGGTGAGCAGGATACCGCCGGAGGCAATGGGCCGACGGAGCGCGACTCCCGTCAAGGAACAGCAGGAGTATGAGTCAATCGATGCGCCCTTCCGCGTGCAGCCTCAGGGCGCCAGGGGCCGACGCACGTCGAGGCTCACCCCGCCTCCAGAGGAACCGGTGGCTCCTGCCCCTGTTCCTGAGCCTGTTGCCGAGCCCGCAGTTCAGGCGGGGATCCCATCACCCGAATTTCCCCAAGTCCCCGCCGATGTGCCCGCGTTTAGCGAGGCGATGCCCTTCGAGGCCGAAGGTTTCCAACCGTTCCGCAAGGCGGTGGCTCCGGTCGGGCAAACACCGGAAGCGCCGGGTTCGGGTGTGGCGGCCCCCATGGGGCAGCCGTTGGGCACGGTGCCCTTTCAGGGTGTCACGCCATCCCAGAGTGCGCCGACCATGGGGATGACGGGGCAGATATCGCTCATGGATTTGGAGAGCGAGGCCGATATTCAACGGGAACCTACTCAACGCTTGTCGAAACCACCGCCAGGATTAATTGCGATCAGACCGCCAGCGACCAGCGCGCTGCCTTTCCCGGCGGAAGAAGGCGATCTCCCTGCGGGGATCCCACTGATGGCCCCAGAACCGGCGAGGGCCGCCTTCCCCGAACCACCTGCGGCGGAAAAAGCGGAAGGATTTGGCGGCGGTTTGTCCGCCCTGGCCTCTCTGGCTGCGATGGCGGACAGCGAACCGCCCGAAGCCGAAGAAGAGCCCTCTCCAGAGCCACCTCAGGCAAAACCGGCGCCTGTCGAACCGCAACTCATGGGGGCGCCTCCGGCCGGACCGGTGGCCCAAGGCGGAGCGTGGTGGGATTCTGGGGCGGGCAAGGCAGATGCCGCAGGGCCCGCGAGTGTCGCGGCGCCCGCACCACCCGATAAGAGTCCGCTTTCTGGCCTAGCGGCCCAATGGCTGGCGATGCAGGGGAGCGCGGAAGAAGAATCGCAGGCGAAGGCCCCGCCAAGCGTGCCGGCACCGGCAGTCGAACCCCCGGCGGCTTTCGAACCGCCCACCGTCGCGCCCGCTCGTCCCGTGCAAGAAAAGACCGCCGCCCCGACCGCCAGGAATTGGTGGGAGACGCCCTTAGAGGAATCCGAGCTTGTCGAGGCCAGTCCGGCTGTGTCCGACGTGGGACTTCCCGACGAACTGGAGGCGAAGCCCGAAGTGGAATCCAGACCAGCGATCCCAGCAGAATTTCCGCCCATTTTTGTCGCCAAGGCAGCACCCAAACCCGAAGAGCCTCAGATGCCGGCGGTTGCGGCTGAACCGCCACCCATTTTCGCTGCGAAGGCTGTCATCAAGCCTGGGGCGGCTCCGGGGTTCGTCCCGCCTCTGAGCGCGGTCGTTCCAGACCTGAGGCACAGACCGGGCGCTCAGCCGAGGCCACCGTCAGTCCCTGTCAGCGCCCCAGTGGTCCAGAGACCGGAGGCCGCGCCAGTTGCAGCGCTGCGGCCGGAGACACCACCTCGAGTCATGCCCGTGAGCCCCAAGGTGCCCTCTAGGCCACCTCAGCCGTCGCGACCGCCCTTGGTGCGCGCGCCCGAGGCGGAGCCCCAGTTCGCGGCATTCGCCTTCCCGGCGGAAGCCGCCCCTTCTTCCGCTGTCGCTCCGGCACCATTGCCGCAGAAGCCCGTCCCGGCCCCGCGCAAACCCGTCACGCTTGCGTCGGCCGGGCGCATCGGGGCCCAGGGCCGACCGAAGGGCACGACCCCTCCCATTCAGCCGATACGCGAGACCGAGGTCCTCAGCGCGCCTCGGCAGCGATCGCCAATCCCGGTTCCCAAAATGCGTGCCGATCGGCTCTCGGGGCTCTTGCGGGCAGCGGCGAGTTGGACCCCCCGGAGCGCCATCGCGGTTGCGGCGCGCCCCATCAATCCCCGGCGGATACTGTCCAGATGGCTTGGCCTTGAAGTCGAAAGGGAAGTGCCCATCCAGCAAGTGCCCCATCTGCTCGTCAACAGTCCGCACGTCAAAGGGGCGGCCATTGTGGACGAAGAGGGACTCACCCTCACGAGTCACCTGCCGGAGGGCGTTTCGGAGCAGGCCGTGGGCGCTCTATCGTCGAGACTCTTCAATCAGCTCAGGACCGCAGCCAGTGAGGTGGGCTCGCAGTTCGCCAATCAGGCGATCATGACCCTCGGCCGATGGACCGTGCAGATCACGTTCGAAAAGCCCTTCTACTTGGTCACGCTCCACGACAGCCCCCATTTCCCGCCCGCCGTTGCGAGGCGGATGCGCAAGATCGCGGGTGCATTAGTCCGCCAAGAATTCGGGGGCTGACCCTGCGGGAAACTGCTGGAGTCTGTGGTGTTTTCGTGCAGGCTTAAAAAGGAGTTGGCACGCGTGAGCTGTCGGTAAACGGCGGATATGGCCTATATAAACTACGCGCAGCGCGAGATACAGTTGAAGGTCGTCTATTACGGCTGCGGATTCTGCGGCAAAACGACGAACCTTCAGGCCATCCATCACACCCTCGATCCGCAGCAGAAGAGCGATCTGGTGTCGCTCGCCACGAGCGGGGATCGCACGCTGTTCTTCGATTTCATGTCGCTGAAGACCCCGACGCTGAACAACTTCACCGTCAGGTTCCAACTGTACACCGTGCCGGGGCAACAGATTTACATGAGCACTCGCCAGCTGGTCCTGCGCGGTGCCGATGGGATCGTCTTCGTTGTGGATTCCGGTTGGGACCGGATGCCCGAGAACGTGGAATCGTTCCAGGATCTTCAGGAGAACCTGTTGGCCAACAACCTCTCGCTGGCCCAGATCCCGTGCGTCATCCAGTACAACAAGCGGGATTTGCCGGAATCGGCCAACATAGAGTATCTGGAGTACGCGTTTAACAACCGCGCCATCCGGGCGCCGTCGTTCGAGGCGGTGGCGCCGCGCGGGGAAGGCGTCATCGAGACGCTCAATGCGATCGCGAGGCTCCTCATGGTCAAGTATTCGAAAACATCCCAGGCGGGCATGGCGCCCGCCCGGGCACAATGAGGCAAGCCATGGACCCATTTGCAAACGTCCCGTCATCCGTTGGTGCGGCGGAGGTCAGGGCGCTGCAGGGCGCGCTGCAGGGTTTTCTCGAGGCCACGAGCGCGCACTGGGTGGCCCTTTGCGACCGTGCGGGCAACCTGCTCTTCCACGAGGGAAAGGACCCCGGAAGCGACGTGGCGATCCTGTGCGCGCTGGCGGCGGGTTCCTTCGCCGCGTCCCGAGAATTGGCGCGGCGCCTGGGGACCAATGAGTTTGCGGAACAGGTTCACGAGGGCGAGGGTCTGCGGATCCTGCTCCACTCTTTGGACACTGAGACGCTTCTCGTCGTGGTCTTCCAACATTCGACCTCCATCGGGCTGGTGCGCTACTATGCGGCCAAGCTGGCCAATGAGGTGACCGGCATGGTCGAGGAGATCGCGCGGGCCGGGGCGATCGCATTCGGGCAATTGCCCCCCATCGAACTGGATCCGGCGCGTCCACTGCTCTCGTAGGGTGGCGGCCACTGACCCTTTGGCGTGGCGCCGGTGTTTGCGGCGTGGGCGGATCTGCGCGGTGGTTTTGCCGCGGGCCTCGTCCTTTGAGGCTCATTTCTTGCGACCGCTGCCCTCAAATTGTTGCGATGGCGCAGTCGCTCCCGTCTGCGGCGGGCGGGCCGGTGGCTTGCCTTCTTGGGTTGTCTGGCGCTGGCCACACTAGTCAATCCGATCGGATGGCGACCGCGGGCGCGGCGAAATTCATCGAGGGGGATCTTTCGGCGTTCCAGCGAGCCTTCAAATCGGACACGTTGGGGGCGCACTCATCCGCTCATTTTGGCCGCGGAAGAGGGTGTTCGTCGACGGCAGATTGGATCTCTATGGGGACGACTTCGTGTTGGACGAATATTTCGAGGCGGTCTTTGGGCGATCCGCCTGGAAGGACGTCCTCGACAGATGCGGAGTGACGTCCGCAATATTGCCAAGGGGAGTAACGTTGGCCAGTTTATTGAGGGAGTCGCCGGAATGGAAGGAAGTGTACTCGGACGAATTGAATGCGCTGTTCCGTCGACGCGAGGGATGGGGGTGCTCCTGGTGTGCCGTGTTTACGGTGCGGCCCCTGGGGCGCGGGGCGGGTGGGAGTGCCCGTGGTGATGGCCCATTCGCCCGATTTCTTAGTCGTTATCCCCGCCTATAACGAGGGCTCGCGCCTCGGGCGGTTCCTCGAGGAACTGTTGCCCGCGCTGGGGGCGGCCGGATTCGGGGTCGATGTCGTGGTGGTCGACGATGGGAGCATCGAGGGGGAATCCGCGGCGATGCGGAGGGTGGTTGACGAGTTGCGGGGTCGTTTCGGTTTTCTCCGGCCGATGCTGCGGCTTGACGCCAATCGGGGGAAGGGGGGTGCGGTGTATGCGGCGTGGCGGGGGGAGGGGGCCGCGGCGTGGCTGGCGTTTGTCGATGCGGATGGCGCCGTCCCGCCGCGGGAGGTCGTGCGGCTCATGCGCATGGCCCGGGATTCGGGCGACAGGAGCCTTTGCGTGATGGCCGCCCGGATCAAGATGCTTGGGCACGAGGTGAGCCGGCACCTGCACAGGCACCTGATCGGCCGTGTCTTTGCGACGATGGTGCATCTGCTGACGGGCACCGGCGCCTACGACACCCAGTGCGGATTCAAGATCGTGCCGCGCGAGGTGTTTGGGAGAATCAGCCCTCTTTTGGCGGAGGCCCGCTATTGTTTCGACGTGGAGTTGATCTGCAGGCTGGAACGCATCGGTGCGAGGATCATCGAAGTGCCGATCGATTGGAGCGATCGTCCGGGGAGCAAGGTGCGCCTCGGGCGCGATTCGATCGATATGGCGCTGGCCCTGCTGAGGATCCGGAAACGACTCATGGGGGCGGGTCCACGACGTGCGGGCTAGACTCCGGCGAGTTCCGCAGGAATCGGTGCCCCGTCCACGCGAGGGCGGCCAACGCGAACGTCGGCATATGCCTGGCCACGATCCAGGGCCAACCCCACGAGTGAAAGGTTGCCGAACCCGGCAGCCATCGACCCAACAGCGGCGGCCAAAAGAACAGGGTTACGATGCCGAGGCCGAATGCGATGCGCCACGGGGTTTTCGAAAGATCGAGTCGGGCAGAAACAAGTGCTGCCACGGGTACGACAAGCACGAAATAGTAGGACCATGAAAGTGGCGACAAAAGCAGGGACCCGCACAGGCCTAGACACCACAGGCGGTCCACAGATCGGTCCCCCGAGAAAATCGCCCATAGCAGGATGACGGCCGTCGCCAGGGTCAGTGCGATGCCGCCCATTGGGCCAAAGATATCGTTGCCGAAGGATCGCACCGACATGTTAGCGGGATCAGACTCCCATAACTTGGCCTGCGGAAGCACGTCCCGAACGAAAACGGTGGTTGCCTCCCATCCGACAACAGCGGCGCCAATGGCAGACAATGCAGCGGCGGTGCCAAATCCCGCAACGGCGGTGCTCCGATCCCGCCGACCGAGCAGCGCGACAAGCCAGAAGGCTGGAAACAACTTCAACGCTGCCGCGATGCCCCACATGCTGGCACCCAGCATTGTGCGACCCCTGCGGAGGGCGAGCCAACCACCGACCCCAAGCAGTAGGATGGGTGCCTCGATGTGGTTTAGGATTATAAACGTCAAACTCGGCACCGAACCGACCGCCACCGCAGCCCAGGTAGAGGACTCGGCCCGGTCCCAGCCGGAGTGGCGTGCGGCGAACCACGAGCCAATGCCTAAGGCGATGATCGACCCAGAGGCGAGCGCCCACCAAGCGAGCGGATAAGGAACGAGAGCCATGGGCCACGTCAGGCAGACCATGGCAGGGGGATTCGCCATCCGTAAACCGATGGCATTTTGCCAGCCGACGGCGCGGGCTAGTTCGCCTTTTATCTCCACCGGCTCGTAGACCGCCAGGCCGTGGGCCAGTCTCCAACCCGTGAAGTAATACTGCACGAAGTCCATTGGCTCCGTGCCCGAGGCACGTTGAGGGCCTTCACGTGCAAGCGCGAGCAAAAGCAATGCCACCCCCATCCACGCAAGAAGTCGAAACTCGTTTAAGACCCTGCGGGTGCCTTGGTGTGTCCGATGGACCTTCCGCGTTTCTTCCAAAGAAACCACCATAGCTCAGTTAAAGACACCCATCAACGAACATCAATATCGTGTTTCAATTCTGAGGAGAGTCTGTCGGGGCGATGGCGAAGGGTCGCGGCCGAAATTGGGACTGGGCGGGGCCCTACGATGGGATCGTCGGGCGTGACCATCCAGACTTGCCTGTCTCCGAAATAAGTCGCGAGCTGTTCGTTATCCTTTGATCCCAAATCCCGCGCCCAGACGACGGAAGCCCGATCGATGTCCGCGCGATTGTAGACCCATTCATCAAGGGGGCAATGATCGGAAGCGTAGTGCACCATGACGAGATGCTTGCCTCCCTGCCGATTCAATTTCTGATTGATCGCCGATCGCTGGATCGCCCAGTCCTTTCGATGCAAGGCAGTGAGCTGTAAGGTCCCGGCGATGTTCAAGATCGCTCCAGTCGGTATAAGGACGAGCAAAAAGATGGATGGGGTGCCTCGGCCACGCATCGCACGCTGGGCCGCCCGGAGCCACACGGTAAGAACAAGGCAGGCCGATGGAATCGCGCAGGCGGCGTATGCTGAAGCGAACCACGGCACCGCCAGCAGACTGCCGAAAAGGACACCGATTGTGACCAGCGGCGTCCGGGCGGCCGGGACTTTCCAGACGCGGAGGAATATCGGGAGCAACGGAAGCCAGCATCCGAAGACCGAGAAGGAGAAATCCCGCAACTTCGACGGCAGAAATTCGGCGAATCCTTTCAAGGTTTTCAGCCTTCGATATGAGTAGACTTCCAAATTGGTGTAGAAGTTCTGCATGACCTGGTGCCGATAGGGCTTTGGCGGGCCGAGGGGTTGCCAGAGAAACAGGGGCGAGTAACCATACGTCTCTTGATATTCGATGTATGGCAGGCGGAGAGGGTGGCCGGTCACCTGTCCGTTGTTCCAAGCCATTAGGGCGGCGCATGGCACCGCGACGGCCGTTGCGGCGATCCAGGTGCGGGGCAGGCGGATCGCCGCCCAGGAGCGTCCGTTTCGCGCGGCGTTTGTGGCGATGCCCGCTGCGGTGAACAAGACGAGCACGAGCCCCTCGAATGGGCGACTGATAGCCATCAGCGCGGTGCCAAGCACCATGATCACCGCGTTACGAGCCGGGCGACACGCCGAGAAACGACGGGAGGCGCCGATGAGGAGCGCGGCCCCGATGACGGCCACATGTGCCCCGTCATACCTGTGGCCCCACGCCAAGAGTTCGCTGTGGCTGGCTGCGATGACCCCGCCGACAAGCGCCCAGCGAACCGGGACCCATCCCCGGAGCATCCAGCAGATCGCCGATGCCGCCATTCCCACCCCCAGCCAGGCCCCCACAACCGGGTGCCCTCCCAGGCGCCATCCGAACGCTAATAACAGACCTTGCCCGGGAGGGAACTTCGAAAAGTAGGTGGGCTGTTGTAAGACATGAAAAGTCTCAAAATGCTTCCAGAATGGATGGATGGGATTCGTGGCGCGACCCGCCACGTACGTATCGGCCGCCAGGAGGTAGCTGAACTCGTCATGGATCTTGGGTGCCGGTGCACCGAGACGAACGGATATTGTTGCCGCAAGAACAACCGCCAGGGCGAAAACCCCGAGTTCTGCTACGCCCGGGAGCGCGATAATGTGAAGGAACCCGCGCGGGGACAGGACGCCGTCATCGCGAAATGACCTACACCGCGTTGCCGGATACATGCCCCTGATAGGGTGAGGAAAACTCGCGCGCATTCAAGTTCTTGGTGATCGAGTTTCCCAAATGCGGATTGTCCCGCAAGGGGCACCGACATGATGGGGTCTCATCGGAGACTCGTGCGGACCCTCACTCACGCGCCCGACATCAACGGCGGAGCAGACCGTATTCCGCGAGGCATCGGAGCGCGTGGATGCCGTCCACCCAAGTGATTTTCTTGCCTTCGGCGAACGTCCTGCCGTGGTACGAGACCGGGACCTCATATATGCGGGGTTTGAGTCGTGTGACCTTGCAGACAAGTTCGGGCTCGAAACCAAACCCATTCTCGCGCAGTTCAATTTGTCTGAGAAGGTCTGTTCGGAAAACCTTGAAACCGCACTCCATGTCGGTGATGTTGATGTCCGTGATCATACCCGTCAGGAACGATAGGATCCTGTTGCCGAGGCTGTGCCAAAAGTAGAGGACCCGGTGTGAACTGGAGCCAAGAAAACGGGTGCCGAACACCACGTCCGCCTTGTCCGAGGCGATCGGTTCGATGAGATTGGGGTACTCCGCGGGGTCGTACTCAAGGTCGGCGTCTTGGATCAGGACGATGTCTCCGCGGACCTCCGCAAAGCCAGTGCGGAGCGCAGCGCCCTTACCGCGGTTACGCTCGTGTCGGAGTACCCTGACCCGTTTGTCGGTTGCCGCCGACGCCTCAAGCTGTTCCAGCGTATCGTCCGTCGAACCGTCGTCCACCGCGATCAGTTCATGGACCATGGGCGAGGTGAGGACTCGCGCCATCACCCCGCGAACTGTCGGCGCCTCATTAAAAATGGGCATGACGATGGTCAGCAGATGGCCGCCGGCGCCCGGCGCGTCTGGTCCGTCTTGATTTGTCATGGATCCTCGTGATGGCCCCCGGATCATGGCGAGGGGGTCCCCGGAGCCGTCAAATGCAAAATGGTGTACGGTTGTCCCGGTAGAATGGGCTTGAACGTCGATAAGTTGCCGGAGCATCCTGCAACGCGATGCCCGAAACCTCAGGACAGTCTCTTTGTTGCTGGGTTAACCGCTGGCTGGCGCCGTCGTTCATGGCTTTGGTCTTCTGCCTGAATCCGGCGGCGGTGCTGCTGAATCCAGAGATGCCACTGAAAGATCCCGGCACCGGCTGGCATCTTGTGACGGGCAGGCTCGTCCTTGAGACGGGGAGACCGATGACGGAGGACGTCTTTTCGTTCACGCAGGCGGGCAAGGGATTCGTGGGCGGCGCGTGGTTGTTTCAGGCGGCCGCGGCGTGGTGCGAGCGGCTCGGGGGATTGCCGCTGGTCACCGCGGTTTGCGCACTGCTGTACGCATGGGTGCCCGTGCTGCTGTATCGGAGGATGTTGGCCGAGCGGGTGCCTGCGCCGGTCGCGCTGGTATTCTGTGGCTTGGCGTTTGGCGTGCTGATGGTTCATTCATTGGACAGGCCCCACATCGTAACGTACCTCCTGTTTGCTTGGTTGCTGTCCACGCTCTGGGCATTCCGGCGGGGCGACATTGGGGCGCGGGCAGTGTTCATCCACGTGCCGCTCATGATTGTCTGGTGCAACTGCCACAGGGGCTTTGCGGTCGGCTTGCTGCTGGTCGCCATTTTTGCCGCCGCCTCCTTCGCTGACCGCGTGGTGGGCCGCCGGACAACGGGTTGGGGGCCAACCCGAACGCTGGTGGGCCTCTTCGTCGCGATGGCCGGGGCGAGCGTGATCAATCCTTGGGGATGGGGGCTTCATGCATCCACTGCCGAGTACCTCGGGATGGAATCGATACGGTATTGGAATGAGTACCGGAGTCCCGATTTCCTGAGTGGCGGGTCCGCGGTGGTGGCGTTTGAGGTGATGATCCTGACCCTGGTGGTGGCACTCGCCTTCGCGCGCGCGCGCCTTGACTGGCTGGAGGTGTTGCTGGTGGTGCTGTTCCTGCACTGGGGGTTGCAGTCGCTCCGCCACACGAACCTATTTGCGATCATTGCCGCGCCCCCAATCGCCCGGGGCATCTGGAGCCTGTGTGGGGAGTTCCCGGCATTGGCGCGAAGACTTGCCGACATGGGCCGACAGCAGGCGGCGCTGGCGGGGGGATGGTTGCAGATCGGGTGCGCCTCGGCCACGCTTCTCGTTCTGGCCCTTCGCTGCGACGGTCTCTTTCGGAGGGATTTCGACGGGATCTGGTTGAGCCGGGGGGCGGTTGATTATATCGAGGCGCACATGGGAAACTTCGCGCGGCCGTTCAACACCGATGATCTCGGCGGCTCGTTGATCTATCGGTTTTGGCCGCGCCTCCGCGTGTTCGTGGACGACCGGAACGAAGTCTATGGCGACCGGTTTATCCTCGATGAGTATTTCGCCGTCCGCGAAATCCGCCCGAACTGGCGTGAGGTGCTGGATCGCCATGGGGTGGACTCGGCAATCGTGGATTCGGGATCGGTCCAGGACACGCTGCTGGGATCGGCGGCCGGTTGGCGCGAGTGCTACAGGGACGGCAGGAACGTGATATTCGCGCATGGGCCAAACGCGCCGATCCAGCCGCGCTGATCCCAGTCAGTCGCGCGCGCTGGCGGCGCTCGGCGAACTGATCCAGCGGGCGTGCACCAGCGGGGCGAGCGTGTCTGGCATCGCCCGATTTCTGCCTTCGCGCTGGATGCGTTCCCACGTTAGCCATAGCAGGGCATCCTCCAGTCCCGCCGTGGCCGAGGACCTGTCACCATTCCAGCGGATTGTTCCTGCGGCACCCGTCCGAGTATCCCACACGGCAGTGGAGCTGCGATCGGTGGCCACGCGCGCCCCGATGAAGCTAGATTCGAGGGGCTTGGGATTGAGCAGAATCCCCCTTCGCCCGGCGGCCGGGGTCGAACCGGTCACGAGCCACTCCAGCGTGGGGGCGATGTCGGTCTGATTGACAAATCGACCGTCGCTTCCGCGCCGGGGCAGCCAGTCGGCAAGCAGGAAGAGTGGCACGCGCCAAGGGGCGGTGGCCCCGAAGTCAGGCAGTTCATCCCGGTTCAGCGGCAACATGGCCCTGTGGTCGGAGACGGTCACCAGCAGTCCGCCCGACTTAAAGAAACCATCCTCTTCCAACGAGCGGATGAATTCCCCAGCGGCGCGGTCCACATAGCGCATCACGCGCTCTTCGGTGTGGGGTGGGCCCGTGGGGCAAACCAGCGGCAGGTGGCTGGAGGTGGTCTCCAGGAAGGCCAGGACGGGTTCCCGCTCGCGCCCGGACTCCCTTAGGGCACGGACTTCTTTGAGCCTCAAGCGAACGCGCGCATAGAGTGCCTCATCCGACGTGCCGAAACAGCCCTGCTGCCATGGTGTTCCGTCGGGACGATGTCGATAGAAGGGATCTCTAGTATCATTGAGGTAATCGAACGCAATGGAATCCAAGAATCGATCCTTGCCGGAGAACTCTAGCGGACCGTTGGTGAAAAAATAACACTTGTAACCCGCGGGCGCCAGCAGGCGGGGCAGTCCCCTTTCTGCCCCGATGAAGCCAGCGAAGCAGTCCAAAAGGACTCCCTGCGTCGCGGTGGCCGGCATGATGGGTTCCTCGCCGGTGAGGATTGCGATGAGCCCGTCCTCGGTTGTGAAGCCATTGGCGATGCAATTCGTGAATGCAAGGCCGCGGCTGGCCGCGCCGTCCAATTCGGGAGTCCAGTCCCTTCGGCCCCCAAAGAAACGCGACTGGTAATTGGACCAGCTCTCGATGACGAGCAGCACGATGTCGGGTCGCCTGGGTTCCGCCGGTGGCGACTTGATGAAGACGCTTGCCCTCCGCGCGGCCGCACGGTTCGCCACCTCTGCCTTGAATGCATCGGAGTAACGCCTGCCGATCGTATCCCGGATCATGAGTTCCCAGATCGAACCGACGGCAAAACGCCGAACGGGGTCGCGACTGGCGGGCGCCATGCCGAGGCCAACACCCAGGATGGCGGCCGCGATGCTTGGCGCGAACATCCGATTGGACACGGCCCGTGGCTGGATCCAGACAAAACCGGGCAGGGAGGCCAGGGTCCAGGTCGATAACACCAGTGCCAGCGCGAAGTCAGGCGTCATATGGCTGACGCCCGTGCTTAGGAAGGATCGCCATTCTCGGGCGCTGCCCCCGAAAGCGACCGCATCGCGAAAGCAGAAGCGAAGATCGAACACCATGATCACCACGGCGTCCGCGGCGATGATGAGGATGCCCCAGGCCACGATGACCCGCAGCAATTTCCCCGCCCACGGGCGAACCCGAGTGGAACACAACCAAAGCGCGCCCATGCAACCCCATGCCGTCAAGGAACTCAGCAGGGCGGCGCCGACGACTCCCGTGAGATTCGCCCCGAACCACAGCAGTTCGCCACCGTAATGGGAGAGGGGACAAATCAGGCCCATCAGGAGGGTGAAAAACACGCCCCCATACGACCACATGAGCAGCCTAGGACGGATGTTGCCCATCATCGCGCGTCGCGCTGTCGTCGAATCTTGTTGAGGAATTCGAGATCGTCAATGTCGTCGAACCGACCGATCGTGCGCAGGGGCTCGTGCGCCACGAGCAGGCGTCTCCGCCAGAACGATCCGGCGCCTTGATGAAGCGGTTGATTTTGCCCCGTTTGCCGGGGGCGGGCGCCAGATCTGGTTTTGAATCTGACCAACATGCCGTAGAATAGGTGTGGCGATGCTCGCGATCGCGCCATGGGTCATACCGGAGAACTGGAAGTGGTGAAGTTATCTGCAGAGGCGGAGGTGGTGTTAACGCGATGCCTGAAGACGATCGAGGGCCGCGCCGTGATCGGTGGAGGGTCCTCGGGTGGCGAGGGCGGAGGTTTTCGCCCCGACGCCACCGCGTGGGCGGTGATAGCGCAGCGCGCGTCGGGGACCGCCGCCGATTCCCTGTATCCCGCGCGGGAGAAGCTCGCGAAAGTGCAGGCATCGGACGGATCCGTGCGTATTTCGCCCGACTTTGCGGGGACGATCTGGCCGACACCCTTGGCGGTTCTGGCATGGCAGGGAGAGGCACCATTCGCCGAAGCGGGATCGCGGGCGACGAATTATCTTCTTGCGTCCGGTGGTCTCCATCGGGACAGGAGGCGAGATGATGCCGCGGTGGCGGTGAACCCGAGGCTCCGGGGCTGGTCGTGGGTGACGGGGACGTTTTCGTGGGTGGAGCCCACGGCGATGGCGATGATGGCGCTCTCCGCCGCGGGCCATTTCGGACATCCTCGGGTAAGAGAAGGGGTGGCGATGCTGCTGGACAGGCAGGTGAGGGAGGGTGGCTGGAATTTTGGCGAGACCCGCGTGTATCAGAGCGAGCGCACCGCCCTGCCCGAGACGACGGGCCTTGTGATGGTGGCACTGCGTGACCACGTGCCGCGCGAGACCATGGACAGGGCCATTGTATACGTCCGACGGATCGTGGGAAGACACAGGACCCCGTTGGCGTTGGGGTGGTGTTTGCTTGGTTTGGCAGCCTGGGGCGAGGAGCCGGAGCAAGCGTACGGGTGGATCGCTGAGTGTCTCGACCGGCAGTCGAGCTATGGCCCGTATGACACGACTCATCTCGCGCTACTGGCCCTTGCTTGCATGGCGCATAATAGCGAGGTGGGACCTCTGTTCAGTGGGGTGCGGCAATGAGTGAGGGCGGCGGTGGTGTTTTGGATTCTGGGCGCGTCGGGCGCAGGCGTTTTCTGCGTGGTGCTGCGGGGGTTGCGGTCGGGGGGGCGGGCGCGCTGTTGTGGAGGCGATTTTCGATTCCGGGATGGCAGGAATCCGTTTTTGTCGCCAAGGGCGTGGGATATGGGGGTGACCTCGCGGGTCCGATTCTGGCCGGGATGCGCGAGCTGGGGATCAGCGAGGGAGAGGTGAGGGGGAAGAGGATTCTGCTCAAGCCCAATCTGGTGGATCTGAGCGAGGGGGTCGTTCACATCAACGCTCACCCGCTCGTCGTGGGGGCCGCGGCGGAGGCCTTCCTGCGGTTGGGTGCCGGAGAGGTATTCGTGGCGGAGGGTACGGGCCTAATCCGCGACACACCAATGGTTCTTGAGGCGTGCGGTCTCTCCGTTGTTTTGGCGGAGGACAAGATCCGGTTCGTCGATCTGAACTACGATGATGTCTTTTCCGTTCCCAACGCGGGGGGGTGGACGGCGCTCAAGACCCTGGCATTTCCGGCGACGCTCCGGCGCGCCGACTGGATCGTCTCGCTGGCGAAACTGAAAACGCACCACTGGGCGGGCGTGACGCTCGCCATGAAGAACCTGTTTGGCGTGATGCCGGGCATCGTCTACGGGTGGCCCAAGAATGTGTTGCACTACGCCGGCATCGGCCCGGTGATACTGGATATCAACGCGACGCTGAAACCGCATTTCGCGATCGTTGATGGGATCGTGGGCATGGAAGGTGATGGCCCCATCAACGGCAGCCCGAAGACCGTCGGCGCGCTGGTCATGGGCCGAAATCTTCCTGCGGTGGATGCGACCTGTGCGCGGATCATGGGGGTTGATCCGCGGAAGGTGCCCTACCTCGCCGAGGCCGAGCGGCGCCTCGGGCCAATCCGCGAATCCCAGATCGAGCAGCGCGGCGAGAGCATAGAGCCGCTGAGGACGGATTTCTTGCTTCACGATTTCATCCCTGCCCAGCGCGGCCTGAGGCTCTCGCCCGCCCGCGGCTGACCATCGGGCGATCCCCGCATCGGATGTTGGCAGGCGGATGAGCCTCAGACTGACGGCGTTGGTCCAGAGCGGCCTTTGCCCACTTCTGCGGCACGCCGTCTTGGGCCGAGAAAGGTTTTCTCGAAACTGGCCGACACGAGGAGTTTGTCGGCCGGAATCCGACCTTCTTTGGCGAATGGGCGTCACAGAAATACTGGGTGCTTCGAACCAGGTCCCATCCGGCGGCTGCCGGACCACCTGGGGTGAGAATGAGACGTAGGAGCGCGCTTGCGCACGATTCGCGCATGGAATCGCCTGCAAGCAGGCTCCCACTGCCCGGCATCTGACTTCTCGAGTCAGAGGGATTCGTCGAGAATCTCGTTGAATGGCCTTGGCTCGAAATTGAAAAGACGCATCGCGGGGGCGGGGTCGGCGACGTTGTCCTCCTCGAGCATGATTGCTTGATCGAGCGTGAAAGGGGCATTGGGCAGGCGGCCCAGAGCCCAACCGAGGGCCCGGGCGATGGGGAAAGGTATTGCGACAATCAGGGGTTTGGGTCGCGTGGCAAGGGCCCACGGGATGAGGAAGGGGTAAAATTCCGGTGACTCTTCGATCCACGTGGGATTCCGACCGAGACTCCGGCCGATGGCAAAGAGCAGTTCCTTCAGTGAGACGCGCTCGCGCCCGCATAGCGCGACCGTCTGCCCCACGGACTCGGCGTTGGGGATGGAACGCGTCACGCAATGGGCCACATCACCGATGCCGATCGGCTGAAACAGCGTGTTCCCATCCCCGAAGCAGGGCACAACGCCCATCTGCATGAGGGTGCGCCGACCCCGCATCATCGAGGCAAACTCTTCCACGAAACCGCAACCTCGGCCGAGGATCAGGGAGGGCCGGATTATCGTCCAGTCCATGCCGCTGGCGCGCACGATTTCCTCCGCCTGCCATTTTGTTCGGTGGTACGCCGAGGCCGCGTGGGGCCGCGTGCCGAGCGCGGTGAGGTGGATGAAGCGTCCCACGGTTGCCCGCCGGGCGGCCTCCACGGCATTGGCGGTGGCGCGCACGTGCGCCCGCTCAAAGGTGTTGCCGCCCCGTTCGGCGATGATGCCCACGAGATGGACTACGGCGGAGATCCCCTCCATGCAATTTGGCGGGATCCCGTCGGCCGCATCGCCAGCCACTAATTCCACGTCCTCGAAACTGGCGTCGTGTGCGACCCGCGCGGGGTGGCGCACGAGCACCCGGACCGAGAAGCCGACGGTGCGCAGGCGTGCCACGACGTTGCGCCCCACGAATCCGGTCCCGCCAGTAACCAGAACGCGAGCTGTGGGTTTGGCCAATTCCATAAGGGGTGGTCGAACTATTAACGCGGTCGGGGGGTGGGTGCAACCGGTTTGGGATTATGGCATCGCCGAAAATGTGGCGATGTCCGCCCAGTGCCCGGCTCTGGCCGGCGGGCGACAAAAAAAGCGGAGTTTTGCTCCGCTTGGAGGTGACCGGCTTTCGCACGCCCTCTCGGGTCGGGAAGCGGGTCGACGTCTCAGTTTTGGCTTGACGCAGTTAGAACATCGATCCGAATGCGCCGTGTGTCAAACGACTTCTTGCGTGGCCGTCGTTTTATTCCGGGCGGAGATTTCGGCGAAGATCGCGCCGCCAACGAGCCGTGGGCCATCGTAGAGGGCACAGACTTGTCCGGGCGTGAGGGCGCGCTGCGGGGCGTCGAATTCGATCTCGGCGCGGTTGTCCGGCAGGGGCGTGAGGAGCGCGGGCGTCGCGGGCGCGCGATACCGGGGCCGGGCGCGGATGCGCGCCGGTGACGCGATCGGGGCGTTGGTGAAAGACAGGTTTTCTAGGGTGGCGCGACGCGCATGGAGGCCGGGTGCGTCGGGCCGCTCGAGCGCCACGACCAAGGCATTGTCCGATGCGCGCTTGGCGACGACGACGTAGGCTTGGCCAAATGTGTTGGACGGGATGCGGATGCCGCGGCGTTGCCCGAGCGTGAAGTGATGCAGGCCGGGATGTTCGCCGAGGACATGGCCGTCGGTGTCCAGGATCGGCCCGGCGCGATCCGGGATGAACTCGCGCAAGAAGTCGGACATTCGGATCTTGCCGATGAAACAGATGCCCTGGCTATCCTTCCTGTCGGCATTGGGCAGGTTGAAGCGCCGGGCCATTTCCCGCACCTGGGGTTTCGTCATCTCTCCCAGCGGGAATCGCGCAGCCGCGATCTGCGGTTGGCGCAGCAGCGCCAGAAAATACGTTTGGTCTTTATTGGTGTCCGCCGCGTCGAGGATGTCCCAAGTGCCGCCGATTCCGGGCGCGCGGCGCGCGTAGTGGCCAGTGGCGACCGCATCGAAACCCTCCCCGCGGGCGAAGTCGCAGAAGGCGCCGAATTTTATCTCGCGGTTGCAGAGCGCATCGGGGTTAGGGGTGATGCCCGAGGCGTATCCGTCGATGAGCTTTCTGACCACGCGCTCGCGGTAGGCGTCCATCAGGTTGACGACGCGGAAGGGGATGCCGATTGATGTGGCTGCGGCACGGGCGCTGTCGATGTCATCCTGCCACGGGCAGTTGCCGAGCACGTTGGGTTCGTGCGCCCAGTTCCTCATATAGGCGGCTTCGACGTCGAAGCCTTGGGCTTTCAGCAGCGCGGCAGCCACGCTGCTATCCACCCCGCCCGACATGGCGGCGAGGATGTGTGGCATGGGATTAAATATAGCGCGGCCCGCCTTGGGCGCCGCCCGCCTTCCGGCGATCAATAGTAGGGGTCCGCGCCGCGCGGGTACCAGGTCCGGTAGGGCCCGGTGTGAAGGGGCATCAACTGGTTATGACCCGCATAGCCCTCGGTTGGCTTCGGCACGATCCGAGGCTGCCCGGGCTGTTCCATCGTTTGTTCGGGCGGGGGCCACGTCGTTTGATTGGAAGCGCAACCCCCGAGCAGCAGGGCCGCGGCAGCCGTGAGGGCGAGAATGGCGCATTTCATAACGAACAAAACCATACACGGAACAGAGGAACTGCGCCACAGAAATCGGGCGGTGGTCAAGGGACCGCCTGCGGGCGGGGCATCGAGGGGCACCACGGGCGAATGAGAATCCGCAACCGAGGCCGTAAGGCCTTGGCCGTCAAGGCGCTCGGGCGGCCGACCACGGGAGTATCTGGCTAAGCCTGCATGTTTCACGCTTCCGCGTGAAACATGCAGGCTCAAAGGAAAACCGCGCTCCGAAAGAGGCGGTTTTGCAGGGGCTGGGGCCACCGATCCGCGAAACACGTTCTGCAACCGCGGAAGATCCCAGTCTTTGCCTAGCCAGAAACTTCGGGCGCTGTTCGCGGCCGCGGCTCGTGCCCCGACCCGGGATCCGGGCCGGGAGGGCTTTGGACTGCGGTGGCAAAGTCCGGCAACCGCCGGACGGCGCCACCGCTTTGGCAGCGCGCGAAGCGCGAGCCGGGGCCATCGGCTTCGGCTCCGCCGGGGGCAAAAGCGGTGTCGCCGCTCCGCTTTTCCACCGCAGTCCAAAACGGCTCCGCCCCCAGAAGTTTCCCCCTGAATAATCCGGCGCGTGGACGTTTCTGGCTATCGCCGCCCCCGCGCGCCGGGGGCGGCGCTGACCTCTCCCAATAGGTGGCTTTCATGGCGCGGTTTTCCCAGAGCCCGGATATTTCACAGCCGGCAGGCTGTGAAACATCCGGGCTAGCGAACCATCTCGTCCCGCGCGAACGGGGGCACGGGGCAACCGAGGCTGTCGGCTATCGCCCGCAGCAATTCGCCCTCCTCGAGCGACATCTCGCGGTCCTCCATCACGGCGGTGGCGGCCGCGAGCAGGAAATTCTTTTTGAGCCATGGGCTCCCTTCGCAGAGTCGGCCGAGTGCGGCGTCGATGCGCGCAAGGTCGCAGCACTCCTCCTGCGCGGCCATCGGCCAATCGCGGCGTTCGCCGGCTTCCAGCTGGGAGACACCGACCCGGAAAGCCGCAGTGGAGCGCCCGCTATCGCCGCCGGCACCGGCCCACGCTAGCGCCGAAAGCAAGAGCAGCGCCTCCGGCAGCACCGGTTCCCATGTCTCATAGCGGACGGCCGGGCGCTCCGCCGGTCGGAAATGCGGCTCGAGATGCCGGCGCAGCAATCGGAGCAATGTGAACTCGAAAAGGTCCAGTCTCTGATCGCCCCACACCAGCGCATCGACCGCCGGCATCAACACATCGAACTGGTCGGGCGAGAGCTGCCGCAGGCCCTGCACCGCAACGTCCGCAAGAGGCAGCCGGAGGCCGACATCGATGGCCCGGACGTCGGGCAGCAGCCGTTCGGTCTCCGCGAATTGCGCGACGTCCACGCGCGCGCGCAGGTCCTGGAGCTGGCGTGCGCAGGCGGCGCCATCCTCCGCGAGCAGCAGACCGAAGACCAGGGCGCAGGCGCCCACGGGCTCATGGGCCGCCTCGAGGAGCGGCTTGGGTATCGAACGCCGCATCGCCTCCGCGTAGTAGATCTGGGCGTTGGTGAGAACGCCGATTCCCGCCACGAAGTCTGACGCGTTGAGCGGCGTTGGAAGTCGCGGGGGGGTCCGGGCTGGCGCGAGCCGACTCTCGGGGACGTCCTCTGGCGTCACCTCCGGAAACACGCCATCGAAATCGGGATCGATCCTGAGGATCCGTTCCCCCAGTGGGGGATGTGTCGCAAAGGCGTTGAACCAGGATTCCCGCAGGCCATTGCCAAAGTAAAAATGGCTGGCCTCCGCGGCCCGTGCCGCCATCAGCCGAGAGCCCTGGGCCAGGCCGCCGATTTTTTTGAGCGCGCCGGCGATCCCGCCGGGATTTCGGGTGAACTGAACGGATGCGGCATCCGCCAGAAACTCTCGCTGCCGGGAGATGGCCGCGCGGATCAGGCTGCCAAACAGCACGCCGATGCAGCCCACGATATAGAGGAGCGCGCCCAAGATCAGGAGCGCGGCGCCCACGCCCCCTTCCCGGTTATTCGAATCGCGGCGCCGCGGCGCGTAGAACCCCAGTCGGAGCACGGCGCCCCCGATGCTCGAGATCATCGTGATCCCAAAGACCGCCGCCATCAGCCTCATGTTGAGCCGCATGTCGCCATTCAGGATGTGGCTGAACTCGTGTGCCACCACGCCCTGCAACTCATCGCGCGAGAGGAACCGCACGCACCCGCGCGTCACCCCGATCACCGCGTCCGCCGGAGAGAAACCCGCAGCGAATGCGTTGATCCCGGGCTCCTCAGCTAGGAGGTAGACCGCCGGCACCGGCACGCCCGATGCGAGCGCCATCTCCTCGACCACGTTCAGCAATCGCCGTTCCTCCAAGCCCCCGGAATTCGGCGCGAGCAGACGTCCGCCCAGCAACGATGCCACGGCCCGCCCCCCCGACGAGATCTGCGCCGCCTTCGACGCGCCGCCGAGACCGATGACCAGCGCCGTCCCGACCGCCACCGACAGGAACAGCGAGGGATCCCACCAGGGCCGATCAAAAAGAAAGTCCACGGCGCCGAGCGCGCGCTGCCGCTCGGAATCGGGGTTTGTCATCAATTCCAGTGCGTAGGTCGCACCGTCCCCCTGATACCGAGTCGGCGCGATCAGGACGATCGCGAATGCCGCATAGACCGCCAGCACCACGCCGACCACGGCCAGCGCGAAAAGGAAGACCAGTTTCCGGGTCGCCCGCCGCGCAGCCTCCTGGTGCTCGAAAAAATCCATGCGCCCGTCCGGTTGCCGCGGTGGCGCACGTCGCCTAGCTGAACGAGACCTTCGGCGCCTGTCGCTCGGCTTCGCCCGACACCTCGAAGAGTTCCGCGGCCGTAAACCCGAACATGCCCGCGATGATGTTCGCGGGGAATTTCTCGCGGTCGGTGTTGTAGAGCATCACCGCGTCGTTGTACGCCTGGCGTGCGAACGCGATCTTGTTCTCGGTGGACGTCAGCTCCTCGGTGAGTTGCATCATGTTCTGGTTGGCCTTCAGGTCGGGATACTGCTCGACCACTGCGAGCAACCGCCCCAGCGCCCCGCCCAAGGTCGCTTCCGCGCCGACGAGATCCTTCACCGCGCCGGTCGCGGCGGGATTGCTGGCCGCCCGCTGGCTCGCCGCCAGCGCCTCGCCGCGCGCCTTGACCACGGCCTCGAGCGTCTCGCGCTCATGTTTGAGGTACCCCTTCGCGGTCTCGACCAGATTCGGGATGAGGTCGTAGCGCCGCTTCAGCTGGACGTCGATTTGCGAGAACGCGTTCTTGAACCGGTTGCGCAACGTGACCAGCCCGTTGTAGGTGCCCACCACCCAACCGGCGATCCCGAGAAGGAAGAGGACAATGATACCCAACACCACCAGGACCGAAAATCCTAAGGCCATTGAAATATAATGCACGACTCCCTCCCGCCGCGCAAGTCCGTCCCGATGTTTGGGGCATGCGGCATGTCCTGCGCCGGGCGTTGGTTGTTGGGCAACGCTTTCCGCTCGTATGCCACCGTTGCGCCGGTATCCTCATTCCGCCATGCCGTTCTCCGCCTTCGCCCCGATTCTCCGCGTTCACCTCTTCGTCCTCGCGGCACCGGCGCTCGCAGCGATGGCGGAATCTCCGGTCCCGCTGTTTGACGTTGGCAACCGGGCGCTCGCGGCGAAATACCAACTCTCCGATTGCGTGGCTTCGATTGTCACCTCCGACGGAGCGCCCGCCCTCAGCGTCACGTTCGGTGCGCGCGCAAGCTATCCGAACATACGCTTCGAGCCGGGCCGCGTCGGATTTCCGAGCGACTGGACGGGGCGTGGCACGCTGGCCATCGCCCTGTTCAACCCTGGCGAGAAACCCGTCGAGGTTGGCCTGCGCATCGATTCGCGGGCGGCAACCGATCGCGGGCGGCAGGCCAAGGCGGAGATTCCTCCTCGCAAGGGCGCGCGCCTCTTGATGCCACTCGATGGAGGGGGCGCCATCGTCGGTATGATCGGCCAGCCGCCCAAGGCCACCGCGCGGCCTGGTGATATCGCGCTGGAGGCTGGCACCACCCCGTTTGATCCCAAGGGGATCAAGAGTCTCCAGCTCTTCGTCGGAAAACCCAAGGCGCGACAGGCCCTGATTCTGCAGCGCATCGAGCTTGGTGAGGCGGCGGCAGGCCCCAGGGTTCCCTTCGTCGATCGGTTTGGCCAGTTCAATGGCGCGGATTGGCCCGGAAAACTGAAGAGCGAGGCTGACCTCGTGGCCCGCCGGGATGTGGAGCGCGAGGCGCTCGCGAAGATGTCCCCGCTTGCCGATCGCGACGAGTTCGGTGGCTGGGCCGCCGGCCCCAAGCTAGAGGCATCGGGACACTTCCGGGTGCAGCGGCATGGTGGCAAGTGGTGGTTCGTCGATCCCGAGGGAAGGCTCTTCTGGTCCAGCGGCATCACCGGTGTCCGCTTCAACAACGCCACGCGCGTGGCGGGGCGGGAGAAGTTCTTCGAGTGGCTCCCGCCGGAGGGCGACCCTCTCGCGCGGTTCTTCGGTGGCCGCGGGGCGGGCCGCGCATTCGATTTCTATGCCGCCAATCTCGTTAGAAGATACGGCGCTGATTTCGAAAGCGCGTTCTTCGATGTCGCCACGCGGCGGCTGGTCGCGTGGGGTGTCAACACGATCGCCAATTGGTCCGACGAGCGGTCATGGGCACTCCGGCGCGTGCCCTACACCGTGCCCGTCAACGCCGGCGGGCCAACCTTCGTCGTCACCGAGAGGCTGAAGGCGGGCAAACCCTGGGTCCGCACCTTTCCCGACCCGTTTGACCCGAGATTTGCCGCCGGGCTCGACGCTAAGCTCTCCGCGCTCGCCCACATCAAGGACGATCCGTGGCTCCTGGGGGTTTTCATCGACAACGAACTTCCATGGACCGAGGGCGCTCCCCCGCGCGGGGTGGGAGCCGCCGCCCTCGATCTCCCGCCGACGGCGGCGGTCAAGGTCGCGCTGCTGAAAGCGCTGCGGTCTTCCCACTCGTCGCCCGATGCCATCAACGCCGCCTTCGGCACCCGGTTCGCGTCTTGGGATGATGCGGCGGGTCCTTGGAAGCTCGACGCCCCCCAGCTGAAATCTGCCGAATCCGCGCTCGCCGCCCTCGACGCCATGATCGCGGAACAGTATTTCCGCACCTGCCGCGGTGCCGTTCGCCGCCATCTTCCCGGCGCCCTCTACCTAGGGTGCCGTTTTCACGTCTATAACCGGGAGGCGATCCGCGCCGCCAAGAAATACTGTGATGTCGTCTCCTTCAACATCTATGCCTATTCCCCCTCCGAAAAATTGGCCGATGAGTTTGCCGCCGAAATGGATTTTCCCGTGGTGATCGGCGAATTCCATTTTGGCGCCACCGACCGCGGGATGTTTCACCCCGGGCTGCGGAAGACCGAGGATCAAGTTGATCGCGCGTCGAAATATGTCGCCTATCTGACCGAGGCCGCCTCGGCGCCCTGGTGCGTCGGCGCCCACTGGTTCCAGTACCTCGACCAGCCGCTCACCGGGCGGGGCGATGGCGAGAATTACAACATCGGATTTGTCAACGCGACGGACGACGCCTATCCCGAACTTTCCGGCGCCGCGCGAAAGCTTCACGCGGCGCTCTACACCACGCGCGCGAAAGCGGGCCAGAGCGCGCAGCCTTGAGTGCCGCCCAACTTGTGATAATGAACCTGCCGTGAAAGTCGGATTCTCCACACTGGTCGCCCTCGCCGCCGCCGTGGCCATGTCCTTTGTCCCGGCGCCTTCCGTGGCCGCGCGCAAGGATGGCAGGACGGAGTCGAGGCCTTCCAACAAGCGCATGTTCATCCTCAATCCCGACGGCACCAAGACGCCGCTCGACAACCAGACCAAGCGGGCCGACGTGATCGCGTGGCCCTACGAATGGCATCCGGAGGCCGCGCCGACGGGTCCCGTTGAGTTGGACCTCGTGCTCAACGAGCAGCGCATCTACGTGTATCGCTCCGGCATCCTGATCGGTTACTCGATCGTCAGCACCGGTCGCGAGGGTCACGATACGCCCCCCGGCGAGTACAAGATCCTCCAGAAGAAGAAGGAATACTACTCGAACCAATTTGGTTCATTCGTCGATACCGCGAGCGGTCGCACGGTCGATTACAACGCGAGCGCCAACCAGGCCGCGCCGCCGGGGACCGTCTACAAGCCGGCGCCCATGCCCTACTTCCAGCGGCTGACGTGGGGTGGCATCGGGCTCCACGAGGGCTTCCTCCCCGGATATCCCGCCTCCCACGGATGCATCCGCGTCCATTCGGACATGGCCCATCGCCTCTTCGAGGTCACTTCGGTTGGTACCCGCGTGCGCATCAGCTACGACCGTCCGCCGCCCCGGGCCTTGCCGGTGTACTGACTGGATTCCGCATCCGCGAGTCACCAGATGCCATGCCCCGCGGGTCGTCGGGCGTCCGGGGCACCACCCGGGGGGTGAAAATGAGACGTAGGAGCGCGCTTGCGCGCGATTTGCACATGGAATCGCCTGCAAGCAGGCTCCTACTGCCCTGCATCTGAATTTTCGAGTCAGCGTGCCCCAGTTTCCGGTTTTTGGGATCTTGTCCGACCCGAAAGGCCCAGGGCGATGCCGGCGGCGATGCCGAGGGTGAAGCCGGCGATCACATCGCTGGGGTGATGTTGCCTGAGATAGATGCGCGACCAGCCGACGGCGAGGGCCGCGCCGACTGCCGGTGCGGCGGTGGGCGGCAGCGCGATAGCCATGGCCGTGGCCGATCCCATGGCGGTGGCGCTGTGGCCCGACGGGAAGGCATGGTAGCGGTGGTCGTTGCGAGGGCCGTAGAGTCCGTCGGGGAGCTCGGCGTTCGGCCGGGGGCGACCGAGGGTGAGCCGGAGGCAGTTGGCGGTGACGCCCGCGATGGCCGATGCGAGAAGGGCCGCCAGCGCGGCGGCACGCCAGCGGGGGCGGCGGGCCAATGTGCCGAGCGACCAGAGGGCAGCGGAGAGGATCAGGGAACCCGTTGGGAAATCGCCCCAGAGGCTGATCGCGCGGGCGATGTCGCGCAGGGCGCGGGTATCGTTGTCGGTCAATACATGCAGGAGGCCCGCATCGAAGGGAAGCAGCGCCAGCGCGGCGAGAAAACCGATGGCGACCAACAGGGCAAAGGGCAGGGCGCGCGCGCGGACGAGCCTCGTGGCCCCGGCCAGCATCGCGGCGGCCTCGCGGAGCGGCCTCACCCGCGCAGCAACTCCGGCTTTATGGGCGAGCCCTTTCCCGCGGCGCGGAAGAAATTAGCGGCGACGTCGGCGAGGGGGCCGGGGATGCGCCAGAGACCGCGGAGGACGTCGTCCAGCGCGAGGCAGAAGCGGTTGATCTCGGCCTCGCCTATGATCAGCGGCGGCAGGAATTTCACGACGTCGGCGCGGTGGGCGGCCACCTGAGTGAGGATGCGGTGTTTCTGGAGCAGCGGGGTGACGACCAGCTGCGGGAAGAGCCCGGGATCCATCGCGTGGTAGAGCTTCCATCCGAGCCTGGCGAAGAACGCCCGGGGCTCGGTCATCTCGAAGGCGCACATGAGGCCCTTGACGCGGATGTCGTCCACGATCTCGTGCCGGTCCTGAATCTGCCGCAGGCGCTTCTCCATCAGTTCTCCCATCCGCGCGGCGTTTTCGACGAGGCCCTCTTCCTCGATGACGTTAAGGGAGGCGATGCCGGCGGCCGCGGCCAGGTTATTGCGGCCGAATGTCGAGGAGTGGACGATGCAGCGGTCGAGCCGCGGAAAGACGCACTGGTAGATGCGGCGACGCGCCACGATGGCGCCGCAGGGCACGTAGCCGCCGCTCAGGGCCTTGGCCAGCGTGATGATATCCGGCTCCAGGTTCCAGTGCTCGAAGGCGAACCAGCGCCCGGTTCGCCCCAGGCCCGTCTGGACCTCGTCGCAGATCAGCAGCGCCCCGTGTTTGCGGCAGAGCGCCTGCGCCTGATTGTAATAGTCATCTTTCGGGAACTTGACGCCCTTGCCCTGGACGGGCTCGACGATGAAGGCCGCGACATCGCCCTCGGCGAGTTCGCGCTCGAGTGCCTCGATATCGCCCATGGGCACGTGCGCCACGCCGGGCAGGAAAGGCCCGAAGCCCTCGTGGAAAAAGGGGTTGCCCGTCACGGAGAGCGAGCCGTAGGAGAGCCCGTGATAGGAATTCTCCAGCGCGATGATCCTGGGGCGGCCGGTGGCGGCGCGGGCGAACTTCAGCGCTCCCTCGACCGCCTCGGTGCCGCTGTTGCAGAGGAAGACCGCGTCGAGATGCGGGGCCCCCTGCAGGGCCAGGCGCGTGACGAGTTTCTCGGCGAGCACGCCGGCGAGGAAGGCGCAGTCCATCTGCACCATGTTGGGCAGGTCGAGATCCAGCACGTCCTGGATCGCGGCGCGGATCGCGGGGTGGTTGCGGCCCATGGCGTAGACCCCGAAGCCCGAGAGGAAATCGAGATAGTCGTGGCCTTCCTTGTCGTAGAGATAGGCGCCCTTCGCGCGCGCGTAGACCTTGTCGAAGCCGATGGTCCGCTGGACCTTCACGAGCGTGCGATTCACGTACCTGTCGTGCAGCTCGTAATTCTCGCCGAGGCGATTGGCGACCAGCGCTTTGATGTCGGTGGGCATGGGGGGTGAGGGTAGCCGCCGCGGGCGTTTCGGCAATCGCGATCAGGGGCGGGGATGCCCCGGGGGGACCATTTGGAACGTGGCGAGGCCCGCGCCCGGGTCGCGCTTGCGCTCGCGGTAGAGCAGTTCCTCCAGGAGGGTGCGGTTGCGCGAGATGAGGTCGGCGATCACGCCGAGGGCGAGCAGTTGCACGCCGATGAGGATCAGCACGCTGGCGAGGATGAGCGACGGGATCTTCTGGATGTGCGGGTTGACGTACAGATAGTAGTAGAGCCAGCGGGCCATGAGTCCCGCGCCCACCAGAAACAGGGGGGTGCCGAGGGTCAGGAAGAACTGGAGTGGGGAGTACAGGAGGTAGATGCGGAGCATGGTGGCGACCGAGCGCCGGATATAGGTTCCCATGCCCGAAAACAGGCGGGACTCCCGCAGCTTCGCGTTCACACGGATCGGCACGCTCGCCACGCGAAGACCTTGCCGGCCCGCCTGGATCAGCGTCTCCATCGTGTAGGTGAACTTGGAGAAGACGTTCACCCGCAGGGCCGCCTCGCGCGAGTAGGCCCGGAACCCGCTCGGGGCGTCGGCGACCCGCGTCTGGGAGACGTGGCGCAGCAGCGCGCTGCCTACGAATTGGAGGAGTTTCTTCAATGGCGAGAAGTGCTCGATGTCGGCGATCGGGCGCGCGCCCACCACCAGGTCGGCCTCGCCGCGCAGGATCGGCTCGACGAGCTTCGCGATATCCGCGCCGCAGTACTGGTTGTCGGCATCCGTGTTCACGATCACGTCGGCCCCGAGGCTCAGGCCCTTGGCCATTCCCGCGGAGAACGCGCGCGCCAGGCCGCAGCGTTTGCCCAATGAAACGATCTGGGTGACACCGAGGCCTCTCGCGACCTCGACAGTCCGATCGGTCGAACCATCGTCGATGACCACCACGGTGACCTCGTCAAATCCCGGCACGGACCGGGGCAGGTCCGCCAACGTGATTGGCAGCGACGCCTCCTCGTTCAGGCAGGGGATCTGGATGACCAGCTTGGCCATAAGGGAAAACAAATACCCCATCGGGAGGCTATCCTCCAGTGAAAAGCGCCAGCGCTGGCATGTTGGCCAACCCGTCGGCGGACAAAGTTCCTGAGAAAGTCCGCGAGACGTGGCCGATCGCCTGCAGCGCCATTGCTTCGCCAGAGGCATGCCGCCATCATGTGGCCCATGGCCCTGTCGATCGTCTTGGAGCGGGACGAATTGCTCTTGGCGTTCAAGCCCGCCGGACAGCTGGTCCACCCCACCAAACCTGAGGGACCGCGCACGCTGCTGGACGAATTGCGCGATGCCTATCCCGGAGAACGGCTCTCGCTCGTCAATCGACTCGACCGGGAGACCAGCGGCCTCGTTCTCGTCGCGAGGCATCCCGATGCCGCCGCGGAACTCGGGCGCATGATGCGCCGCGGCGAGATCGAAAAGAGCTACCTTGCCATCGTCTGGGGCGAGATCCGCGACGACCGGGGCGAGATCCATGCGCCTCTGGATCGACTCGGCGGACACGCCCCGTCCCAGATCTACTTGAAACAGGCGATCATTCCCGGTGGCCACGTTTCCAAAACCGAGTATCGGGTGGAGCACCGCTTGCGGGGCCACACGCTGCTCCGACTCTGGCCGCGCTCCGGGCGCCTCCATCAGATCCGCGCGCACCTCGCTGGCATCGGATTCCCCATCATCGGGGACAAACTCTATGGCCCAGACGAGCGGCTGTACCTTCGGTTCATCAAGGAAGGTTGGACAGACGACCTGAAAAAGGCATTGCTGTGCCCACGTCACGCGCTCCACGCCGATTACGTCGCTTTCTCATGGCGCGGAGCCCCTCTCCGAGCCCAAGCCAAATGGCCAGACGATCTGGATGACATATGGAATACGTTGGTGCACAAATAGTTAGAGATCATACAGGATTTTTCTTCCACGGTTCAAAAAATCTGCAAAAAGTCGTTGACGCGGCAGGGCTGATGCATAGCGTTTAGAAAAATGAGTTTCGGAGGATTCTGTCCTGCGAGGGGCGGGTCGTCCGGACACCAAGGAAAAGATACGAATAAACAGCAAAGGAGAATGACGATGAAAAAGACGATCAGCGGACTCCTGGCGCTTGTTCTCGGCT
>ENA-UOWO01000721-UOWO01000721.1-activated-sludge-metagenome-genome-assembly--contig:-NODE-721-length-46110-cov-6.823711_pt1 | contig 46110 bp, 43 predicted proteins | sample MGYA00238148_ERZ761564 | MGnify/ENA primary metagenome ERZ761564 (study PRJEB28885, sample SAMN05720194) | activated sludge metagenome | isolation source: Anaerobic digester | place: USA... | reverse complement strand
CCGAGCGCGCCGCCTGGATCGAGGAGCTGCGGCAACGGGGCGCGCTGACCGCGGCGACCGCGTCCTCGGCCACCGGCAAGCTCGACCCGGACACGCCCGACCTGGCCGGCCTGGAGCTGGAGGCCACCGTGCAGGCCCTGCACCGGTACCTGACCTGGACCCCGTCCAAGCTGCTGTGCGTGGCACTGACCGACATGGTCGGCGATCGCCGCACCCAGAACCAGCCCGGCACCATCGACGAGTACCCCAACTGGCGGGTGCCGTTGACCGGGCCCGACGGGGCGCCGATGGGTCTGGAGCAGGTGCTGGTCTCCAGCCGGGCCCGCCGGCTGGCCCAGGTGGTCAACGAGAGCTGAGCTCGGCCGGGTCGGCCCTCAGAGCGCGGCCAGCCGGTCGGCGGCCGCGCGGGCGGCGGCGCCGGGATCGTCGGCCTCGGTGATCATCCGCACGACCACCACCCGGCGGGCGCCGTGGGCGATGACCTCCTCCAGCCGGCCGGCGTTCTCGATGCCGCCGATGGCGAACCACGGCCGCTGGTCCTGCCGGGCGACCCCGTGGTCGAGCAGGCCGAGTCCGGCGGCGGGCCGGCCCGGCTTGGTCGGGGTGGTCCAGGTCGGGCCGGCGCAGTAGTAGTCGACGCCCGGCTCGGTGCGGGCTGCGTCCAGCTGGGCAGGGTCGTGGGTGGAGCGGCCGATCAGCACCTGGTCGCCGACGATCCGCCGGGCCAGCGGCACCGGCAGGTCGTCCTGACCCAGGTGCAGGATCGGCGCCCCGCTGGCCAACGCGACGTCGGCCCGGTCGTTGACCGCCCACAGCTTGCCGTGCCGCTGGGCCGCCGCGGCGACGATCTCCAGCAGCCGGAGTTCCTCGCGCGCCTCCAGGCCCTTCTCCCGCAGCTGGACGATGTCGACGCCGTTGGCCAGCACCGCGTCCAGGAACGGTTCGAGGTCGCCCTGCCGGGCGCGGGAATCGGTGCACAGGTACAGGCGGGCCCGGGCCAGCGCGGGACGGGCATCGTGGGGGGAGCTCACCGGCGCCATTGTGCCCAGCCGGGAGTTGCGCCCCGGTGGCAGGCCCGTGTGGAGCCGGTCGAGTGAAGGTTCGGCGCCGCCGGGCGACGCCGAACCTTCGGTCGGCGGGTGCGCGGCCCGGCGCCCGTGCCCTCCCGTTCCCTCCCGTTCCCACCCGTTCGGCGGCCGGAGTAGGGTGCCAGGTGCACGCGGGAGCCCGATGGATCGGGCTGAGAGGGTGGCTGCCAGCCGCCGACCGTCCGACCTGAACCGGATCATGCCGGCGTAGGGAGATTGCCCCCGGACGAGTCGGCACTCTGGTTCCCCATCCGCGAACCGTGCCGACCGAAGGGATCGCCGGCCGTGAACCAGGCTTGCCGACCGCACCCAGCGCACCCACCCGGCCGCGCGGCGCCGGCCGGAGCGCGGCCATGAGCGCGGGCCGCGCGGCTGCGCCGGACGTGCTCGTCCTCGGTGCCGGGGTGATCGGGCTGTCCATCGCCTGGCGGTGTCTTGGTCGCGGACGGTCGGTCGCCGTGGTCGACCCGGCGCCCGGCTCCGGGGCGTCGTGGACGGCGGCCGGGATGCTGGCGCCGGTCACCGAACTGCACTACGGCGAGCAGCCGTTGCTGGCCCTGAACCTGGCCTCGGCCGCCCGCTACCCCAGCTTCGCGGCCGAGCTGACCGCGGCGACCGGCCGGGACATCGGCTACCGCCGCACCGGCACCGTGGTGGCCGCCTGGGACGGCGCCGACCTGGCCGCCCTGCGGGATCTGGCCGCCTTCGCCGCGACCCTCGACCAGAGCATGCAGCCGTTGACCTCCCGCGAGCTGCGCGGGCTGCTGCCGGGCATCGCGCCGGGCCTGCCCGGTGGCCTGCTGGCCGCCGACGACCACCAGGTCGACAACCGGCTGCTGCACGCCGCGCTGCTGGCCGCGGTGGTCGGCGCCGGGGGTGAACTGGTCGCCGAGACGGTCGCCCGGATCGAGGTCGTCGACGGTCGGGCCACCGGCATCACCACCGCCGACGGCACCGTCCGGTCGGCCGGGGTGCTGGTGCTGGCGGCGGGCGCGCACTCGGGCCGGATCGCCGGTCTGCCGGCCGCCGCGCGGCCCCGGGTGCACCCGGTGAAGGGCCAGACCCTGCGCCTGCGGATGGACCCGGACGCGCTGCCGCCGCGGATCCTGCGGGGCAGCGTCAAGGGGTCCCCGGTCTACCTGGTGCCGCGGGCCGGCGGCGAGCTGGTGATCGGCGCGTCCACCGAAGAGGCCGGGTTCGACTGCACAGCCCGGGCCGGCGCGGTGTACGAGCTGCTGCGCGACGCCCAGTCGTTGCTGCCGGCGGTGTCCGAGGCCGAGCTGGTCGAGGTGAGCACCGCGCTGCGGCCGGGCTCACCGGACAACGCCCCGCTGCTCGGCCCGTCCGGGGTGGACGGGCTGATCCTGGCCACCGGGCACTACCGCAACGGCATCCTGCTCACCCCGATCACCGGCGACGGCATCGCCGACCTGATCACCGACGGCCGGGTGCCGGCCGCCCTGGCTCCCTTCGCCCCGCACCGCACTGCCCCCCAGGAGGTTCGATGAACGTGATGGTCAACGGCCAGCCGCGGCAGGTGGCCGCCGGCACCACCCTGCAGGCCCTGATCGGCGCCCAGACCGGCGGCGGCCGGGGCGGGGCGGCCGCGCTGGACGGGGACGTGGTGCCCCGCTCGCAGTGGCCGTCCACCACCCTGCGCGACGGCAGCGTCGTCGAGATCGTCACGGCGGTGCAGGGTGGCTGAGCGAGGCGACGACCCGTTCGTCATCGCCGGGGTCACCCTGGCGTCCCGGCTGCTGCTGGGCACCGGCGGCGCGGCCAGCATGACGGTGATCGAGGAGACCATCGAGGCCTCCGGCACCGCGCTGTGCACGGTGTCGATGCGCCGGCACGGGGTGGCCGCCGAGGGCTCGCTGCTGGACGTGCTGGACGCCCGCGGCGTGCGCATCCTGCCCAACACGGCCGGCTGCCGGACGGTCCGCGAGGCGGTGCTGACCGCCGAGCTGGCCCGGGAGGCGCTGGAGACCAACTGGGTCAAGCTGGAGGTGGTGGCCGACGAGTTCACCCTGCTGCCGGACCCGATCGAGCTGCTGGACGCGGCCGAGCAGCTGGTCGGTCGCGGCTTCGTGGTGCTGCCTTACACCAACGACGACCCGATCCTGGCCCGCCGGTTGCAGCAGGCTGGGTGCGCGGCGGTGATGCCGCTGGGCGCGCCGATCGGCACCGGCCTGGGCCTGACCAACCCGCACAACATCGAGCTGATCGTGTCCGAGGCCACCGTGCCGGTGATCCTGGACGCCGGCATCGGCACCGCCTCGGACGCGGCGCTGGCCATGGAGCTCGGGTGTGACGGGGTGCTGCTGGCCTCCGCTGTCACCCGGGCCCAGGACCCGCAGCTGATGGCCACCGCGATGCGGCACGCGGTGCTCGCCGGCCGGGCCGCGCGGCGGGCCGGCCGGATTCCCAAGCGGGTGCACGCGCAGGCCTCGTCCCCGGTGCACGGGATGGCCGTGCTGTAGCGATCGGTGCCGGGGATCAGCGGGCCGCGCCCAGCGTTGCCTTGATGTCGGTCTTGAGTACCTTGCCGACCTTGGAGCGGGGCAGGTCCGGCCACAGGTGGACCTGCTTGGGGGTCTTGACGCTGCCGATGAGCGTCTTGACGAAGGCGATGACCTCGGCCTCCCGCAGGTCGGTCCCGGGTTGGGCCTGCACGACGGCGACGACTCGCTCGCCCCACTTCTCGTCCGGCAGCCCGACCACCGCGCAGTCGCGGACCCCGGGGTGCTGCATCAGGGCCTGCTCCACCTCGGTGGAGTAGACGTTGAAGCCGCCGGTGATGACCATGTCCTTGGCCCGGTCAACGATGAACAGGTACCCGTCCTCGTCGAGGTAGCCGATGTCGCCGGTGTGGTGCCAGCCGAACCGGGAGGCCTCCGCGGTGGCCTGCCGGTCGCGGTAGTAGCCGGGGGTGACTAGCGATCCCCGGACCACGATCTCGCCCCGCTCGCCGGGGCCCAGCAGTGCGCCGGCGGCGTCCATGATGCCCACCGTGACCAGCGGGGCCGGGCGGCCGGCCGAGGCCAGCCGGCCGACCGCGACGGTGCCGTCGGGCTCGAAGTGGTCGGCCGGGGCCATCGTCGAGATCATCATCGGCGCCTCGGTCTGCCCGAACAGCTGGCCCATCACCGGGCCGATGCGGGTGAGCGCCTCCTGCAGCCGGGCGGCCGACATGGGGGCCGCCCCGTACCAGAAGCATTGCAGCGACGACAGATCCGTGCGGTCCAGGGCGGGCTCGGCCAGCACCATGTAGATCAGGGTGGGCGGCAGGAACGTGTGGGTGACGCCGTGCCGGGCGATCAGTTCGATGAACGTGGCCACCTCCGGCCGGCGCATGATCACGATCTCCCCGCCCTGGCAGAGCATCGGGAAGCACAGGACGCCGGCGGCATGGGTCAGCGGGGCCAGGGCCAGGTAGACCGGACGGCCCCGGAACGGGTAGCTCATCAGGGTGATGGCCGTCATCGTCTCCAGGTTGCGGCCGGTGAGCATGACGCCCTTGGGTCGGCCGGTGGTGCCGCTGGTGCCGACCAGCATGGCGAAGTCGTCCAGCGCCGGCAGGTCGCAGGCCGGGGCCGGTTCCGGGTCGGTCGCGGTGCTCGGCCGCCCGGCGGCCAGGAACTGGGCCCAGGTCAGGGTGTCCGGGGCGGCCGGCCCGTCCAGGCACACCCAGGTGTGCACCTTGGGCAGGTCGGCCCGGATCCGGTTCACCAGGGGCGCGAAGGACTGCTGGTAGACCAGCACCGAGCAGTCGAACAGGTCCAGCAGTTGCCGGTTCTCGGTGGCCTCGTTGCGCGGGTTGATCGGGCACCAGACCGCACCCGCCCGGCTGATGCCGAACACGCAGCTGAAGGCGATCGGGTCGTTGGCCGACAGGATCGCCACCGTCTCGCCCGGGGTGACGCCGGCCGCGACCAGCGCCGCGGCCACCCGGTGGGACAGCGCCTGCACGTCGGCGTAGCTCATCGTCGTGCCGTCGGTGGTCAGGCACGGCCGGTCGGGGCCGAGCGAGGCCCCCTTGTCCAGGTAATCGACCAGTCGCATGGACCCTCGATTCACCCTTGAACGGTCGGCCGGCGCGGAGCGTGAGTTTTCACATGCCCATCCCGCCGTCGACCGGCAGCCCGGCGCCGGTGATGAATCGGGCGGCGTCGGAGGCCAGGAACACCACCGCGTCGGCCATGTCCTCGACCTGGCCCAGCCGGCCGGCCGGGGTCAGCTCGACCACGGCTCCCACCGCCGCCTCCGCCGATTCGAACAGGCCGATGCCCGCGACGTCGTTGGCCAGGCCGATGCCCATCGCGGTGGGTACCAGACCCGGATAGACACAGTTGACCCGAACGCCGTAGCCGAGCTTGCCGGACTCCATGGCCGCCACCCGGGTCAGCCGGTCGACCGCCGACTTGGTCGCCGAGTAGACCGCGATGCCGGGAAAGGCGATGGTCGCGGCCACCGAGGCCACGTTGACGATGGCGCCGCCCCGGCCGGCGACCCCGCCGGGTCGCATCGCCCGCAACCCGTGCTTGAGCCCCAACGTGGTGCCCAGCACGTTGACGTCCAGCATCTTCTGGATGTCGGCCACCTGGACCTCGGTGATCAGGCTGGTGATCTCGACGCCGGCGTTGTTGACCAGGATGTCCAGACCGCCCAGCTGGGCGACGGTCTGGGTGACGGCGGCGTCCCAGTCCGCCTCGTCGGTCACGTCGAGCTTGACGAATCCGTGCTCGGGGCCCAGCGCCTTGGCCGTCTGCTCGCCGGAGTCCTGGATGTCGGCGATCATCACCGTCGCGCCGGCCCCGGCCAGGGCAATCGCCATCGCCTCGCCGAGGCCCTGGGCCCCGCCGGTGACCAGGGCCGTGCGGCCGGTGAGATCGATCGAGGTCATGGGCAGGCTCCTTTGCCTGGGCGGACGGGCCGGCCGTCGCAACCGATGGCCGTCGCGCCGGGCTCCCCCCGAAGGAACCCGCCACGCGGCCGATGTGTGGGACAGGCTGCTCCCGAATCTGGACGACTGTCAAGACTTTTCTTGACAGTCGTCCAAACGGGTGCCGACAATGCCGATGCGAAGAAAAGCCGATGCGAAGGACAATGAGCGCAACGGGAAGGAGTCCGATGACGCGCGCCAAGCTCGCCGGACCCGACCGGTTCGAGCGCGCCGGCGTGGACAAGTTCGACGCCCGGCGGGAGGAGCTGGCCGACGCCGCCCTGGCCACCCTGGGCGAGCTCGGTTACGCCCGCACCAGCCTGCGCGAGATCGCGCAGAAGACGGCCTACTCGCACGGCCTGCTGCACTACTACTTCCGCGACAAGGTCGAGCTGATCACCTTCTGCGTGCGCCGGTACAAGGCGGCCTGTGTGCACCGCTACGACGCGGTGGTGGCCGGCGCGAGCACCGCGGACGGCCTGGTCGAGGGCTTTGCCGACGCCCTGGTCGCGACCATGGTCGCCGACTTCGCCCTGCATCGGCTCTGGTATGACCTGCGTGCGCAGTCCACCTTCGACGAGCAGCTGCGGCTCACCGTGGGCGAGTTGGACGCCCAGCTGGAGTCGATGGTCGGGCGGGTCGTGCGGCGTTACGCCCAGTTGCGCGGGGGCCGGTCGGTGGTGACGTCGTTGACCGCGTATGCCACCCTCGACGGGCTGTTCGAGAACTGCCTGGTCCGGCACATCGCGGGCGACGCCGGCGCCGCGGACGAGCTGCGGGCCGGGGCGCACTGGCTGCTGCCCGCCTGGGTGCCCCGTCCTTCGTCGGGTTGATCGCGACCGGGCCCGGTCAGGACCTTCGATCGCGAAACGCGAACCGCCCGGCCGGTTCCCGCGAGGGGATCCGGACCGGGCGGTCGGGTGATGCGGTCGGCCGATCGGCCGGGGAGAACTCAGACCTCGGTCTTGACCACGGACAGGAACTTCTCCGTGTAGGCCTTCTGGTTGGCCACGAGCTTCTCGGTGAAGTCGAAGTAGGCCGCGGAGACCTCTTCGACGGTGGGCAGGCCCTCGGGGGTCGGCAGGGTGGGGACGTTCTTGGCGGCGTCCTTGGCGGCATCCGGAATCGAGGAGGTCACCCGGGCGATGGCGTCCAGGGAGGCGTCCTGGATCTTCTGGATGGTGGCCAGGTACTGCTCGGCCGCGTCCTGAGCCTGCTTGGCGAAGTCCGACATTGACTTTTCCTTTCGTCGTGGGGGAGCCGGTGAGCGAGTTCTTGCGTCCTCGTCCCGACCGTCATGCGTAGTCTACCAAGCACTGCGAGGTGGGTCAAGCATCAGTCGGCGGCTGATTCGGCCGCTGATTCAGGTGCTGATTCGGTCCCTTGTTCATCGGACTGCATGACGCCGGTGATCTCGCCGGCGGCCCGGCCGGCCGCCCCGGCGGGCCGGTCGAAGTAAGCCATGGCGAACACGGGCCGGATCACCCCGTCGACGCCGACGATCCGGTACCGGACGGCCATCACCCCGCCGGTCTGCAGCAGGTGGGTCCAGGCCTGGGCGAAGGCCGAGCGGTCGGCCGGATGGCGGTGCGTGAGCAACAGACGGGTGCTGGGGCGCAGCGAGCGCCACTGGTGGGGCGGGTACCCGTGCAGCCGGAACATGCCCGGGGACCACCACCACTGGCCGGTCGGCAGGCAGAGCCGGAACCCGCCCTTGACGCCGGCCGGCCGCTCGACGTGTTCGGTGCGATGGGCCGCGTGCAGGTCGTCCTGGCGGGGATCACCCGTGGGTGGAAGGCATTGACCGGCCATCGGACCGCTCCCTCGGGTCGCCTGAGATGTCCGGTTCCAGGTATATCCCCACCAGGGCCCGATGAAACCGCGCTGTGAGCAAATGAACGCGTTCGGCTCACAGCGACGGCCTCAGCGGTCGCGCACGGTCAGCTCACGGCCCCGTCCGGGATCAGGGCGCCTTCTGCTTGACGTAGCTGCCCGGCGCGTCCTCCAGCGGGGCGAACTGCGCGCTGCCCAGCTTGGTCCGGGCGTTGATCTGGTTGCCGCCCTTCTCGGCCAGCCACTCGTACCAGGTCGGCCACCAGCTGCCGGGGACCTGCTCGGCCGCCTCGAACCAGGCGTCGGACTCGGCCGGGGTGCCGCCACCGTCCGGGGCGATCCAGAAGTTGCGCTTCATCTTCGCCGGCGGGTTGATGACGCCGGCGATGTGACCGCTGGCCCCGAGCACGAAGGTGGCGTTGCGCAGCAGCTGGGTGCTCTCGTAGGCCGAGGTCCACGGGACGATGTGGTCCTCCTTGGAGGCGTAGACGAACACCGGGATGTCCAGCGCGCCCAGGTCGACCTGCTCGCCGCACATGGTCAGCGCGCCCGGCTCGCGCAGCTTGTTCTCCAGGTAGGTGTTGCGGATGTAGTAGCAGAACATCGGGCCGGGCAGATTGGTGTCGTCGCTGTTCCAGTAGAGCAGGTCAAACGCGGGCGGGGCCTGACCCTTGAGGTAGCCCTTGACCACGTACGGCCAGATCAGGTCGTTGGCCCGCAATGCGGCGAAGACCTGGGCCAGCTCGCTGCCCTTGAGCAACCCGCCCTTGCCGATGGCCTGCTCGCGGGCGGCGACGCCCTCCTTGGTGACCAGCAGGCCGATCTCGTCGGTGTCGCTGAAATCGAGCAGGGTGGTCAGCAGGGTCAGGCTGGCCGCCGGATGCTCACCCTTGGCCGCCAGCACGGACAGCGCACTGGCCAGCAGGGTGCCGCCGATGCAGAAGCCCAGGGCGTTGAGCTTGTCCGCCTTGCTGATCTTCAGGGCCGCCTCGATCGCGGCGAACACGCCCTGCTGCAGGTAGTCGTCCCAGGTGAGCTTCTCCTGCGAGGGGCCGGCATTGCGCCAGGAAACCAGGAACACCGTGTGCCCCTGCGCGACCGCGTGCCCGACGAACGAGTTCGCCGGCTGCAGATCCAGGATGTAGTACTTGTTGATGCACGGCGGCACGATCAGCAGCGGCCGCTTGTAGACCTTCTCGGTCGTCGGCGTGTACTGGATGAGCTGGATCAGCTCGTTCTGCAGGACCACGCTGCCCGGCGTGGTGCAGACGTTCTCGCCGACCTCGAAGGCCTTCTCGTCGGTCATCGAGATGCGGCCCTTGGCCAGGTCCTCGGTGAACAGCCGCATGCCCTCGGCCAGGCTGGCGCCGCCGGTCTCCAGGGCCAGCTGCAACGCCTCCGGGTTGGTGGCCAGCGTGTTCGCCGGGCTCAGCGCGTCCGCGACCTGGCGTAGGGCGAAGCCCCACTGGGCCTTGGAGCGGTCGTCGATCGGCGCGGCGTCCAGGGCCTTCTGGGCCAGCTCGGTCTGGGCCAGGTAGGCCTTGGCGACCAGCTCGTACCGGGGGTCGGAGGTCCAGGCCTCGCCGCTGAACCGGCGGTCCTTGATGGCCGCCTTGGCGTCGGCCCCGGCCTCCGCCTTCGCGGCGCCGCCGGTGAACGGCGCCCAGAACGCCTTCATCGTGTCCATCTGCCACTGGGTCATCTGGGCGACGGTCTTGGTCCACGGGGCCGCGGCCGCGGCGACCGCGGCCGAGGTGTCCGCGACGTCACCCACCGGCCACAACACCATCGGGTTCTGGGTCTTGAACAGATCGGTCAGCCAGGCGGTGGGGTCCGGCAGGGGTGAGTTCATCGGGGCTCCATGGGGATGGCGGCACGTGCGAGCACTTCATCGAGCACCCGAAAGCCTGCCATGTCGGGCCGTCGGATGCCGCGCGACGGACGTGCTCTCCCTCTCAGTGGACTCTTGACCGGAGGCGTCATCAGCGCGATAGTCATGACATGACTAGTCGGAGCCGAGCGTCCGCGTTGCGGCCGAGCCCGCTCACGCTGATGGTCCTGGTCCTGCTGGCCGAGGCGCCCATGCACCCGTACGAGATGCAGCGGGTGATGCAGGCCCGCGGCAAGGACACGGTGGTGCGGGTGCAGCGGGGGTCGCTCTACCCGGCGGTGGAGCGGCTGGCCGCGGCCGGACTGATCGAACCGATGGAGACCGAGCGGGCCGGGCGGCGGCCCGAGCGCACCGTGTACCGGCTGACCGACGAGGGCCGGGATACCGCCGAGTTGTGGCTGACCGGGATGCTGCGGGAGGTCCGCAACGAATTTCCCGAGTTCGCGGCGGCGTTGTCCTTCCTGCCGCTGCTGTCCGCCGCGGAGGCCCGGTCCGAGCTCATGGCGCGGCTGGTCCAGTTGGGCAAGTCGATCGCCGCGGTCCGTTCGGTGACCGACGGGCTGACCGCGCAGTACCAGTTCCCGCGGTTGTTCCTGATCGAGACCGAGTACCAGCTGGCGATGCTCGAGGCCGAGCACGCCTGGGTCAGCGGGGTCGTCGAGGACATCGCCAGCGGCCGGCTGACCTGGGACGCCGAGCAGATCCGGGCCTGGGCCGACGGCGTCGCCCGCGGCGGCGCCCTGGTCCCCGGCATTCCCCGGCCGATGTCGGAGAACGGGCCGCCTCGGTAGGGGTCCGAACCCGCGCGGCCACCATCCCGGCGGCCGAGCGATGGCCGGCGGTGTGCGCCAACACACCGCCGGCCCGCACGAACCAGCGTCCGCGCGACACCGCGTCAGGGCCGAGCCACCGAGCCATCGGCATACCCACCACTCACACCTGTGCAAGGAGATTTTCCCATGTCCGCACCCACCCGGCCGTCGGTCACCGTGACCGGCGTGCCCATCCACGGGCGGCGGCCGGTCCGCCCGACCCTGGTCATCGCCGTGTTCTGCCTGGGCCTGTTCATGACCCTGCTGGACATCACGATCGTCAACATCGCCATCCCCGACCTGGTCACCGACCTGAACGCCACGCTGGAGACCGTGCTGTGGGTGGGTTCGGCCTACTCGCTGACCTACACCGTGCTGCTGATCACGGCCGGCCGGTTGGGCGACATCCACGGGCCGCGGCGGCTGTTCCTGATCGGGCTGGCCGTGTTCACCCTGGCCAGCCTGGCCTCGGGGCTGTCCCAGACGCCGGGTCAGCTGATCGCGTTCCGGGCGATGCAGGGCGTCGGGGCCGCCCTGCTGGCACCGCAGGGACTGCCGATCATCACCTCGATCCTGCCGCCGGCCAAGCGAGGCCCGGCCTTTGCCGCGACCGGCATCATGTCCGGCCTGGGGGTGCTGGCCGGTCCGACCCTGGGCGGCCTGCTGGTGACCCAGGTGGGCTGGCGCTGGATCTTCTTCCTGAACATCCCGATCGGGGTGGCCGCGTTCGCGCTGGCGTTCGCCGTCATGCCCGATGTGCGGCCCGGCCGGCGGCACCGGCTCGACCTGGTCGGCGTGGCCCTGCTCACCGCCGGCCTGCTCGGGGTGGTGTTCGGGCTGATCGAGGGTGAGCGGTACGACTGGGGCACGGTCGCCGGGTTCGTCACCATCCCGATGATCATCGCCGGAGGAGCCGTCCTGCTCGTCCTGTTCCTGTGGCGTCAGGCGGTCACCCAGGACCGGGAACCGTTGCTGCCGTTCGCCGTCTTCGCCGATCGCAGCTTCACCGTGATGACCGTGGTCTTGCTGGCCATGGGGTTTGCCATGGTCGGCATGTTCCTGCCGCTGACCATCTACTACCAGTCGGTGGTCGGGCTGACCGCGATCGCCGCCGGGCTCGTCATCGGCATCCAGTCGATGGCCATGATGATCACCTCCGGGATCGTCGGCGGTCTGTCCGGCTCCGGCCGGATTCCGATGAAGTGGGTGCTCTTCGCCGGGTTGCTGCTGTTCGCCGGCGGCATGGTCGAGATCGTCGCGGTGGCCACGCCGGACTCCGCGTGGTGGGTGTTCGTACCGGGGCTGATCGCGGCCGGGATCGGGCTGGGCTGTGTCTGGACCCCGGTGTTCGGGCTGGCCACCCGGGACATGCCGCCGGCCCGGGCCGGGGTGGGCGCCGGTGTGCTGGACACGGTCCAGGAGTTCGGGGCGGTGCTGGCCACGGCGATCCTGGGTGCGGTCCTGGCCAACCGGCTGGCCGATGCCATGGTCGCGCAGGCCCAGCTGGTCGCCGCCGGACTGCCGGCGGCGGCCCGGGCGCCGTTCGTGGACGGGTTGACCCAGGCGGCGCACGGCGGGTTGTCGGTGGGCGCGGGGCAGGCGCAGTCCTCGTGGCCGGCCGACGTGCCGGCGGCCCTGGCCGACCAGCTGGCCGCGGCCGCGCAGCGGACCTTCGCGGCCGCGTTCACCGATGCCATGGGCCCGGTGATCCGGGTGGCGATCGGGGTCGTCCTGGCCGCGGCGGTCGCCGTGCTGTTCGTGCGATCGCGGAGCACGGTCGCCGGTGCGGTCGCCGGCGCCGATCCAGCGGCCGCGCCGGAGCGGGCCGAGGCGTCCTGACCGGTCAGCGCGGCTCGGTGACCCAGGCCGGCGGGCGTTTCTCCCGGAACGCGGCCATGCCCTCCTGGGCCTCCGGCCCGGCGAAGTAGCCGGCCGAGATGGTGGTCAGCGCGGCCAGGTCGGACCGCAGGTCACCGCGCGGCCGGCGCAGCAGCCGCTTGGTGCCGTCCAGCGCCCCGGGGGCGCCGAGCCGCAGCAGGTCCACGAACCGGGTCACCTCGGCGTCCAGGTCCTCGGCGGCCACGGCCCGGTTGAGCAGGCCGATCTCCACGGCCCGGCGCGCGTCGAAGATCTCCCCGGTCAGGAACAGCTCGTGCGCGGCCCGGGGCGCCAGCCGGGGCAGCAGCACCGCCGAGATGACCGCGGGGATGACGCCGATGCGCACCTCGGTGAACGCGAAGGTCGCCGTGTCCACCGCCACGGCCAGGTCGCAAGCGGCCAGCAGGCCGATGCCGCCGGCCCGGGCCGGGCCGGCCAGCCGGGCGATCACCGGGGTACCGGAGGACCACAGGGTCTCCAGGATGCGGGGCAGCTCGGTGACCCCCTGGTCGCCGGTGCCCGGTGCGGCCGACTCCTTCAGGTCCATGCCCGAGCAGAACACCGGGCCGGTATGGGTCAGCACGATCACCCGGACGGCCGGGTCGGCGATGGCCGCCTCCAGCCGGTCCAGCAGTTCGTGGCGCAGGCGAGCCGACAGGGCGTTGCGGTTGGCCGGCGAATCCAACGTCACGGTCGCGATTCCGGCCTGCACCTGGTAGCCCACCAGAGGGGCGGCGCGGCTGGTCCCGGTCGTCCGGCGGTCCTGGTCCACGGTCAACCTCGGTTCTGCGTCGGGGTGGGGTCGATCTCTGGGTCGATCTCTGAGTACCCGATCAGACCCCACCCGCCGGCCGCGGTCTACTCCGGGTGGGACAGGCTGGCGATTCTGGGGCACGATGCGGACGTCGAGTAGGCGACCCGACGGCACTGGGGAGGGACATGATCGACAAGGCCGACGTCCTCGCGGACCTGGCCGCGGAGGGGGCCGAGCTGGACGCCCTGGTGACGGCATTGCCGGCGGCGGCGTGGGCCACGCCGACGCCCGCCCCCGGGTGGACGATCGCGCACCAGATCGCGCACCTGCAGTGGACCGATGACGCCGCGCTGGCCGCGGCCACCGACCCGGAGGCGTTCGCCCGGATCAGCCGGTCCGCGGCGACCGACCTGACCGGGCTGATCGAGGCCGGAGCCGCGAGCGGCGCGGCGTTGCCCCCGGCGCAGCTGCTGGCCCGCTGGCGGGACGGCCGGGCGGCGCTGGCCACCGCGCTGGCCGCCGCCGGGAACGTGCGCCTGCCCTGGATCGGCACCCGGATGAGCCCGACGTCGATGGCCACCGCCCGGATCATGGAGACCTGGGCGCACGGCCAGGACGTCGCCGACGCGCTGGGCGTCGAACGGGTGCCGACCGGACGGCTGCGGCACGTCGCCCACCTGGGGGTGATCACCCGCGACCACGCGTTCGGCGTGCACGGGGCCACCCCGCCGGCGGAGCCGTTCCGGGTGGAGCTGGCCGCGCCGGACGGCTCGCTCTGGGTCTGGGGGCCGAACGGCCGGCCGCCGGACGTCACCGGGCCGGCGGTCGACTTCTGCCTGCTGGTCACCCGGCGGCGGCACCGTGCCGATCTGGCCCTGACGGCCACCGGCGCGGCGGCCGACCAGTGGCTGAATCTGGCCCAGGCGTTCGCCGGACCGCCGGGACCGGGTCGGGCCCCGAGCCGCGACTGAGCGGCGGCGGGGTTCGATAGGTCCCGCGCGGATGAAGTCGGCAACACCGTGCGCAGCCGTCACATTCGAAGTCAGTTCATCCGCGCCGGGGTAGTTGATCCGCGCGGGAAGGGGGGGTGGTCAGGCGGGGCGGGTGGCCGCGGCCGCCCCCAGATCGAGCAGCTGCACGGACTTCTCCCGCATCTCGACCTTGCGCACCTTGCCGGTGACCGTCATCGGGAACTCCGGCACGACGAGCACGTACCGGGGGATCTTGAAGTGGGCCAGCCGGCCGGTGGCGAATTCGTGCACGGCCTCGGCGGTCAGGGCCGGCGCGCCCGCGCGCATGGTGATCCAGGCGCACAGCTCCTCGCCGTACCGCTGGTCGGGCACGCCCACCACCTGCGCATCCAGCACGTCCGGGTGGGTGTGCAGGAACTCCTCGATCTCCCGCGGATAGATGTTCTCGCCGCCCCGGATGACCATGTCCTTGATCCGCCCGGTGATGGTCAGGTAGCCCTCGTCGTCCATGGCGGCCAGGTCACCGGTGTGCATCCAGCGGGCCGCATCGATGGCTTGTGCGGTCTTGTCCGGCTCGTCCCAGTACCCGAGCATCACCGAATAGCCCCGGGTGCACAGCTCGCCGGGTTCCCCCCGCGGGAGCGTCCGGCCCGTGGCCGGGTCGATGACCTTGACCTCGACGTGCGGGTGGACCCGGCCAACGGTGGACACCCGGCGGTCCAGCGAGTCGTCCGCGCGGGTCTGGGTGGACACCGGTGAGGTCTCGGTCATGCCGTAGCAGATGGTCACCTCGGTCATGCCCATCCGCAGCACGACCTGCTTCATCACCTCGACCGGGCAGGGCGAACCGGCCATGATCCCGGTGCGCAGGGACGACAGGTTGTAGCCGTCGAAACCGGGGTCGGCCAGCTCGGCGATGAACATGGTCGGCACCCCGTACAGCGAGGTGCACCGCTCGGCGGCCACCGCGCGCAGGGTGGCGGCCGGATCGAAGCCGGGGGCCGGGATGACCATCGTGGCCCCGTGGGTGAGGGCGCCGAGATTGCCCATCACCATGCCGAAGCAGTGATAGAAGGGCACCGGGATGCAGACCCGGTCCGCCGGGGTGTAGCCGCACAGCCGGCCGACGAAGTAGCCGTTGTTGACGATGTTGTGGTGGGACAGGGTGGCGCCCTTGGGGAACCCCGTGGTGCCCGAGGTGTACTGGATGTTGATCGGGTCGTCGGCCGACAGCTCGGCCTGGCGGTCGGCGAGCTCGGCGGGATCACCCGACCGGCCGTCGGCGACGAGCCCGTCCCACTCCGGGCCGCCGATCAGCACCACCCGGCGCAGGGCCGGGCACTGCGGCCGGACCGACTCGATCATGGCCGCGTAGTCCGAGCCCTTGAACGAGGGCGCCGCCACCAGCAGGCCGATGCCGGCCTGGTTGAGCACGTGGGCCAGCTCGTGCGAGCGGTACGCCGGGTTGATGGTGACCAGGATGGCGCCGATCTTGGCCGAGCCGAACTGCACCAGCGTCCATTCGGCCAGGTTGGGCGCCCAGATGCCGACCCGGTCACCGCGCCGGACCCCGGCCGCCAGCAGCCCGAGGGCGACCTCGTCCGCGGCCGCGCGCAGCTCGGCGTAGGTCCAGCGGCGGCCGGTGCCGACCTCGACCAGGGCCGGCGCCGCCGGCTGCGCGGCGGCGACCCGGTCCAGCACCTGACCGATCGTCTCGCCCAGCAGCGGCTCGTCCGAGGTGCCGGAGGCGTAGGAAGCAGCGGTGGTCATGAGCCCTCCTCGTTGAACGCTCTCCCCCGATCCAACCCCCCGATCCAACCCCCCCCGATCCAACACCCGTCAGGCCGGCTCGGCGTCCGTCGTCATCGGAGCGGGTCGGCGGACCAGCCACCAGGACGCGGCCGCCCCGATCAGCGCGAGCCCGGTGACCACCAGGAAGGTCACGGCGTAGCCCAGGTTCGAGGCCTCCCGCGCCGGGATGAGGTAGGTCTGCACGTACTCCCCGAAATCGGACACCTTGAGTCCGGTCTGTTCTTCGCCGATGAGGATGTCCTTGAGCTTGCCGATGGTGTCGGGGTCCAGGTCGGGTCCGGGTGCGGCGTCCTGGGCGGCGTAGAACTTGACCAGATAGACCTGATGGAACACCGCATACAGCACCGCGATGCCCAGGGCGCCGCCGCCCTGTTCGGCGGTCGCCGAGACGCCGGACGCCTGACCCTGGTCGGCCTCGGGAATGCTGTCGACGGTCACCGGGTCGTTCACCGTCAACACGATGGCCAGTCCGGTGCCGTAGGCGAGCAGCCCGGGCAGTAGCCACAGGTAGCTGTCCATGGACACGGTCGCCGCGAGCAGCACCCCGGACAGCGCCAGGACAAGAAAGCCCCAGGTCATCGGCGCCCGACCGCCCGACCGGTCGTACCAGCGCCCGGTCAACGGGGCCAGCAACACCATCGGCAGGGTCGTCGGGATGAGCGCCAGGCCGGCCAGGCCGGGGTCCATCCGCAGGTTCAGGATCAACAGCAGCGGGAAGATCAGGCCCAGCCCCATCTCGGCCATCCCGGCCAGCCCCTGGCTGACCGTGGCGCCGAGATAGTTCCGGTGCCGGCGCAGCAGGGCAAAGCTCATCAGCGGGTTGTGCGCGCGGCGCTCCCGCCGGACGAACAGCCCGCCGGCCACCACCGCGACGAGCACCGGCCCCCATACCCCGGGGCTGGTGAGCGGCCAGACCGCGGTCTGCGACAGGCCGAAGACGACCCCGACGAGGGTCACGCACAACAGCAGTGACCCGCTGACGTCCACGTGGGCCCGGCCCGTTCGCGGCGGGTCGGCGGGCACCGCGCGCAACGTGCACCACAGCACGATCAGCAGCAGCGGCAGATTGATCAGCAGCACCGCGCGCCAGCTCAGCAGCGAGGTGAGCGCGCCGCCGATGGTCGGGCCCAGGGCGCCGGCGATCGCCGCGGTGCCGCCCATGGTGCCCAGCGCCCGGCCACGGCTCTCCGGCGGGTAGGCCGAACTGATGATCGCCACGGTCGCCGGCAACATCAGCGCCCCGCCGGCGCCCTGCACCACCCGGGCGAGCAGCAGGATCCAGAACGCCGGGGCGAGCCCGGCCACGGCGGACGCGCCGCCGAACATGGCCGAGCCCAGCAGGAAGATTCGCCGGCGGCCGAGCAGGTCACCCAGCCGGCCACCCAGCACCAGCAGGCCGGCCAGCGGCAGCAGGCTCGCGTTGAGCACCCACTGGGCCAGGCCCGAGCCGATGCCGAACGTACTCATGACGTCGGGCAGGATCAGGGGCACCGCGGTCTGGTCGACCAGGATCATCGCGTTGGCCAGCGTCATGCTGATCAACACCAGGCGCAGTGACGTCGCGGTTGCCGGTCCGGCCATGACGACCCCTCCTCATCCGATCGCCAATGCCCACGATGGGCATCGGCGACACGCGTCCCGCAAGATGACCATGATGAGTCAGGACCTGCACTATCTCGATGCGCGGGCGCAACTCGCCCTGCTGCGCAGCCGGCAGGTCAGCGCCCGCGAGTTGCTCGCCGCGCACCTGGCCCGGATCGAGGCGGTCAATCCGGCGATCAACGCGATCATCACGCTCACCCCGGAATCGGCGTTCGCCCGCGCCCACGAGCTGGACCAGGGCGCGGCCCGCGGCCGGTTCGCCGGCCCCCTGCACGGCCTGCCCATGGCGCACAAGGACAACCATCTGACGGCCGGGATCCGCACCACCTTCGGCTCCCGGCTGCGGGCCGACCTGATCCCCGACACCGACGACCTGGTCATCGAGCGGCTGCGCGCCGCCGGGGTGGTCACCATCGGCAAGACCAACATCCCCGAGTTCGCCGCCGGCGGGCACACCTTCAACGAGGTCTTCGGCACCACGCGCAATCCGTACGACCGCAGCGTGACCGCCGGCGGGTCCTCGGGCGGAGCGGCGGCCGCGCTGGCCGCCGGGCTGCACCCGCTGGCCGACGGCAACGACATGGGCGGCTCCCTGCGGCTGCCGGCCGGGTACTGCAACGTGGTCGGGCTGCGGCCGAGCGCCGGGCGGGTGCCCGTCCACCCGGCCGCCGACGGCTATAGCGGGTTGTCGGTGTCCGGCCCGATGGCCCGCACCGTCGACGACCTCGCCCTGTTGCTGTCCGTGCTGGCCGGGCCCGACCGCCGCTCGCCGATCTCCCTGGAGGAGCCCGGGTCGGCGTTCGCGCAGGTCCCCGAGCGCGGGCTGGTGGGGGCCCGGATCGCCTTCTCGCCCGACCTGGGCGGCCAGGTCCCGGTCGAGGCGCCGGTGGCCGACATGGTCCGGGCCGCGGCCGCGGTCTGCGAGACCCACGGGGCCCGGGTGGAACCGGCCTGCCCGGACTTCTCCGGCGCCGACGAGTGCTTCCGGGTGCTGCGGGCCTGGCAGTTCGAGGCCACCTTGGGGGCCGAGCTGGACGCCGGCGCGGACCTGGTGCGGCCGAGCCTGCTGGCCAACATGCGGCAGGGCCGCAGCCTGACCGGCCCGCAGATCGGGCGCGCGGCGGTGCACCGCACGGTGCTGTTCCACCGGATGCGCGAGTTCCTCGAGGAGTTCGACGCGTTGCTGCTGCCGGTGGCGCCGCTGCCCGCGTTCCCGGCCGACGTGCAGTACCCGGAGGTGGTGGCCGGGCAGCCGCAGCCGGACTACCTGGGCTGGATGCGGCCGGTCTGCCACATCACCGTCACCGGCCACCCGGCGATCTCGGTGCCGGGCGGGTTCGGCCCGACGGGCACCCCGATGGGGCTGCAGATCGTCGGCCGGCACCGGGGCGAGCGCGCGCTGCTGGCGATCGCCCGCGGCTTCGAGACGGTGACCGGGCACGGCCGGCGGCATCCGGAGCTGTGAGCCCGCCCTGATCGGGCTGGCCCCGGCCTGAGCCGAGAGTGGTTGTGAGGCAACGCACGAACCCACAACGGGGGAGCGACCGCGGGCGTCTTGACTGATGCCTGCGGACCAGGCGACGACACCCGCCACCTCGACCCGAAACCGATACCCATGCCTGCACCACGCTCCACCCGGCCCGGCCCCGACGACCGCAGCACCGTCCTGGACACCCAGGTCATCGCCCAGGCCCGGCAGACCGCCGCCCGGCCGGCCACCGCCCCGTCCCCGGCCCGGCCGTACCCCTCGTACCCGCTCTCCCCGGCCGGGCCGGCGCCGATCGGCCCGGTCCCGCCCGGCGGCGACCCCACGACCAGGCCGGGCGCCCCCGAGACGGTCATCGCCGGCACCGACGAGGACGAGCCGCCCAAGCTCACGCTCTCCGCGACCCAGGTCATCGCCAGCATGTCCGCGGCGGTGGTCGCCGCCTTCCTCGGCGCCCAGCTCGGCGTGGCCGGCACGGTCATCGGGGCGGCCATCGCCTCGGTGGTCTCCGTCGTCGGCAGCGCGGTGATCGGCCATTCCCTGCTGGTCACCCGGCGCAAGGTCGCGTTGACCGTGCAGCACGTGCGCGCGCCCGACGCGGCCGACACCGTGCTGCTCACCGCCGTCGCGCCCGAGCCCGCCCGGCTCACCCGGCCGAGCCCGGCCGCGAGCCCGGCGCCCGTCCCGAAGGAGCGCCGCCCGGCCCGGCCCGGCCGGCTGCGCTGGGTGCTGGTCGGCCTGGCCACCTCGGTGCTGGTGTTCGCCGGCGCGCTCGGCGCCGTCACCGTGGTCGAGGCCGTCACCGGCGCGCCGATCTCGGGCGGATCCTCCGGTGGACTGTCCGTGCTGGGCGGGACGCCGGCCGGCGGCGGGTCGGACTCCGAGCCCACCGAAAGCACCGACCCGACCGACCCGACAGCGGCCGTGACGGCCTCGACCACGCTGACGACCGAGGCGACCAGCACCGCCACGGTGACCGAGACCAGCGCCCCCAACAGCACGTCGGCCCCCGGCTCGACCGGGGCGACCACCGGCTCGTCGGCGCCGGCCACGTCGAGCACGCCGACGCCCAGCCCGAGCGCCGGGGCAGCCACCACGGCGGCCTCACCCACCGCCGCCGGGGCCACCCCGACGGGCTGATCGCGGACACGCCCACGCGGCAACCCGGACGGCGGCGCCGGCCGTGTTGAAATGAGCACGCCATCGGCCGCCGGGGTGTTTCGGCTGCCGTCATGACTGTGTAGCTGTCTGTGGCGACGTTCGTGTCGACCGGGGTGTCGACCGTCGCGTCGACGCAGCGCCGATCCGGGAGGACCCGACGTGGATACCGCTGCCGCGCCGCAGCCGAGCGGCGACCGGGACCCGAGCGCCGGAGCCGAGCTGGGCCGCCGCGACCGGGACATCCTGGCCTTCGAACGGCAGTGGTGGCAGTACGCCGGGGCCAAGGAGCAGGCGATCAAGGAGCGGTTCGACCTGTCGCCGACCCGCTACTACCAGGTGCTCAACGAGATCATCGACAACCCGGCCGCGCTGGCCGAGGACCCGCTGCTGGTCCGGCGGCTGCGCCGGCTGCGGACCAGCCGGCAGAAGACCCGCTCAGCCCGCCGCCTGGGCTTCGAGGTCTGAACCCACGGGGCCGAACGGCTCCGGCCCGACGTGCGCGCCGGACCGGTCATGGGTCGGGCAAGGATCAGGGTTCGCGGCGCCAGGCGCTGCGCGGGCGCCGTCCCGCCCCGACCCCCCGACGGTAGGGCGCGGGCGATCCGTCGGGCAGGCGACCGGCCACCCGCTGCCGCCGCGGGATCCGCAGCCGGACCCGACGGCTGGACCGCCGCGGCCGCCGCCCGGCCGTGCGCCACAGCTCCGGGTGATTCTTGAGGTGGTTGTACTTCCAGATCGCGTACGGGATGTGCAGCAGGTAGACGACCATGCCGACGACCGTCACCAGCTCGGGCTCGTAGACCAGCAGCGCCACGCCCAGGACCAGCAGGATCAGCATCGGCACGATCAGCTGCGCGGGTAGCCGCACCGACTTCAGCGCGATGGTCGGCACCCGGGACACCATGAGCAGGCCGATGAACACGATCCACAGCGCCACCGCCCAGGGCGCCGCCCACGGACCGTCCGTGCCCAGCCGGTTGGTCAGCAGCAGCGGCGCGGTGACCATCAGGCCGCCGGCCGGCGTGGGCACCCCGGTGAAGAAGCCCTTCGCCCAGGGTTTGGGTTCGTCGTCGAGCAGGGAGTTGAACCGGGCCAGCCGCAGCGCGGCGCACACCGCGAACAGCAGGCACACCACCCAGCCGTAACCGCGGCCCTCGTCCCGCAGCAGCCAGACGTACATCACCAGGGCCGGGGCGACCCCGAAGGAGATGCAGTCCGAGAGCGAGTCCAGCTCGGCGCCGACCCGGCTCTGCGACTGCAGCCAGCGCGCGGCCGGCCCGTCCAGCGAGTCCAGGACGGCGGCCGCCCCGATCGCCCCGACGGCCAGCCGCCACTGCCCGTTCATCGCGAACGCCACCGAGGTCAAGCCGGCGCACAGCGCCAGCACGGTGATGGCGTTGGGCAGGAACCGCACCACCGGGACCCCGCCCATCAGCCGGTTCCGGCCAGGTCGGCCAGCACGGTCTCCCCGCCGACCGCCCGCTGGCCCAGCTGCACCAGCGGCCGGGTGCCGGGCGGCAGGTAGGTGTCCAGCCGGGAGCCGAACCGGATCAGCCCGTAGGTCTCGCCGGTGCTGACCGCCTGGCCGGCCCGGACGTCGCAGACAATGCGCCGGGCCACCAGCCCGGCGATCTGGGTGACCACGACCGGCACGCCCACCGACGAGTCGATCAGCAGCGAGTTGCGCTCGTTGTCCTCCGAGGCCTTGTCCAGGTCGGCCGAGAGGAACTTGCCGGGGCGGTAGGCGACCGCGCGGATCACCCCGTCGACCGGGACCCGCTGGATGTGCACGTCGAATACCGACAGGAAGATCGACACCCGGACCAGGGGGGTGGTCGGTAGCCCCAGCTCCGGCGGCGGGGCCGCCTCGGTGATCAGGCTGACCAGGCCGTCCGCGGGGGCGACGACCAGGCCGGGGCCGACCGGCCGGACCCGAGCCGGCGCCCGGAAGAACGCGGCCGACGCGGCGGTGGCGGCCAGGCCGGCGGTGGTGACCACCCGGCCGGCCCGGCGCAGTCCGAGGGTGCGCAGCAGGACGCGGGCCCCGAGCGTGGCGGCCGCCGCGCCCAGGACGATGGGTCGACCGCCGGGATGGATCGGCGGGACGGTCGAACGAATCAGCTCGACCATGTGGGAGCCGGGTCGTGGGTCGGCCATTGCGGGAGTCTCGCCTGCCCTTTCACCATCGGGGACGCTGCGGCACAAGATTCCGCCCGACGTTCGGATGCGACCACGGTAGCCGAGGACGGCGGGCAAACCGTGCTCGGCACGTCTGCCGGCGCACTCGTTCCGCAGTGATGCCACAATGACGCGCGGTGACGACGTGCGGTGACGACGCGCGGTGACGTCGGGCAGTCAGGTCAGCGGGAGGCTTCCGTGTCCGAACCCAGCGGGGAGCTCTCCCTCGGTTTCGAGCGGATCGTCTTCTTCAGCGATGCGGTGTTCGCGATCGTCATCACCCTGCTGGTGCTGCCGCTCACGGCCGAGTTCGAAACGCCCGAACCGGACGAGCACCTGACGCACGTGCTCGGCGAACTCTGGCCGCACGTCCTCAGCTTCCTGATCAGTTTCCTGGTCATCGGGCAGTTCTGGATGGCCCACCACCGGATGTACCGGATGATCGACAAGTTCGACGGCGGGTTGCTCTGGCTCAACCTGCTGTGCCTGCTGACGGTCACCTTCATGCCGTTCCCGACGTCGGTCCTCGGCGCCGTGCAGGACGAGCACCATCTGGAGGTGGTGTTCTACGCCGCGGCGCTGGCGGTGACCAGCCTGTCCATCGTGGCGATGTGGCTGTACGCGCGCAGTCACGGGCTGCTGGTGGCCGGGCTGGACCCGGCCCGCGTGCACGGCTTCACCGTCGGCTCGCTGACCACGCTGGGAGTCTTCGTGGTGGCCATCGGCGCCGCCTTCTTCGGTTTGCTGGCGGCCGGAATCTGCTGGCTGGCGATGATCCCGGCGACCCGGATCCTGCTGCGGCGGACCAGCCCCGGGTGAGACCGAGTGTCAGGGCCAGTACCGTAGGCGGATGGAGACCACCGCGGGCGAACCGCCGGCCGGGCGAGCGGCGGCCCTGCCCCGGGTGAGCGTGGCCGATGTCGCCGTCCGGATGTTCGCCGAGCAGGGCTTCCAGGCCACCTCGGCCACGGCCATCGCCGAGGCGGCCGGCGTCTCGCGCAGCACGTTCTTCCGGCAGTTCCGGTCCAAGGACGACGTCATCTTCGCCGATCACGACGAGCTGCTGGACGCCATCGGCGAGTTCCTGGCCCGGGACCACGGCGACCCGTACTGGGCCGTCTGCGAGGCCGCCACCATGGTCTTCCGGCGCTTCCGGGACCGGCTGCCGATCGTGCAACTGCGGGACCGGGTGGTGCGGCAGACGCCGGAGCTGCGGGACCGCGAGCTGGTCACCATCAGCCGGTACGAGCGGCTGTTCGCCAGCCACCTGCGGCGGCGCCTGCCGCACGAGCCGCCGCTGATCGCGATCCGGTTCGCGGCCGTGGTGACGGCCACCCACAACTACGAGCTGCGCCGGCTGCTGCGCTCACCCGACCCGGTGGACGAGCAGGAGCTGACCGCCGCCCTGGACGAGGTGCGCGCCCTGTTCGGGGTGGGCCCGACGGCCGGCGCGGCCGGGTCGGCGCCCGACATCATGGTCGCGGTGTTCCCGGCCGCCACCTCGCCCGAGCGGGTGGCGGCCGTGGTCCGCGAGCACCTGACCGAAGCCCGCTCCGGCTGAGCGGCCCGGGCGTTCTCGCCCGGTGTCAGTCGGTCGTCGCGGACCGGTGACCGGCGACCGGTGTCAGTGACCGGCGACGGGGCGGCTCGGCGGGCGCTCGTTCGGGTCGTAGGCCACACCCAGCTGCTTTTCCATCTCCTCCAGCGGGACGCCCTTGGTCTCGGGCATCACCTTGATCACCCAGATCAGCTGGCCGATCATGCAGATCCCGAACAGCAGGAAGGCGGTGCCGCCGCCCAGCGCGCCGGCGATGCCCGGGAAGCTCCAGGACACGATCGCCGCGAACACCCAGTGGGTCAGGCTGCCGAACGACTGGCCGCGGCCGCGGATCCGGTTGGGGAAGATCTCGGAGATGAAGACCCAGATCACCGCGCCCTGACCGAAGGCGTGCGCGGCGATGAACACCATCAGGCCGACGAGCACCAGCACGCTGGAGAACCCGCTGAAGTTGCCGCTGTAGACGTAGAAGATCAGGGCCAGCCCACCCAGGCTGATCAGGTAGCCGATCGAGCCGACCAGCATCAGCCGGCGCCGGCCCAGCTTGTCGATGACGGTCAGGGCGGCCATCGTCGCGATCAGGTTGACCCCGCCGACGGCGACGCTTTCCAGGAACGCCGCGTTCTCGCCCGCGCCGGCCATCCGGAACACCTCGGGCGCGTAGTAGAGCACCGCGTTGATCCCGGACAGCTGGTTGAACGCGGCGATGGCGAAGGCCAGCAGGATGACCTTGCGGTGCTCGCGGACGAAGAACTTGACCTTGGGCAGGCTCTGGGCCGCCCGCAACGACTCGGTGACCTCGTCGATCTCGAACCGGGCCTCGGCGTCGCTGGAGGTCAGCCGGCGGATGTTGGCCACGCCCTCGTCGGTGCGGCCGACCGACATCAGCCACCGCGGGCTCTCCGGCACCGTCACCAGCAGGGCCAGGAAGATCGCCGCGGGCACCGCCATCACGCCGAACATCCAGCGCCAGGCCGACCCGGCGTCGACGAGCTGGGCGATGACGTAATTGGACATGTAGGCCAGCAGGATGCCCAGCACGATGTTGAACTGCACCAGGCCGACCAGCCGCCCACGGTGCGCCGGCGGGGAGACCTCCGCGGTGTAGATCGGTGCCGTCACCGACGCGGCACCGACCCCGATGCCGCCCAGGAACCGGAACACCATGAAGATCGGCAGGCTGTCGGCCAGCGCGCTGCCCAGCGCGCCGATCACGTACAGCACGCCGATGGTGTAGAGCACCTTCTTGCGGCCGAACCGGTCGACCGGCCGGGCCGCGCCCACGGCGCCGACGATGGTGCCGATCAGGGCGGTGGCCACGGTGAATCCGAGCATGAATCCACCGATGCCGAATTTCGTTTCCAGGGCGCCGGTGGTGCCTGATATCACGGCCGTGTCAAATCCGAAGATCAGGCCACCGAGGGCGGCCACGATCGCACTGCGCAGGACCAAAGCATTCATGAGGCGGGAAGGTACTCGGGCGGGAAATGTCCATGCGCGCCGAAAATCCGCCCGGGTGATCGCGGGTGACATTGCCGCGGCGCGGAATTGAACACAGGGTCACCGAAAATCGCTGCCGGCCGGGCCATCCGCGGCCGTTCAGGGGGCCGCGATGACCGGCTGCGTCCACCGGGAGGGGAAATTTGGCGGCCCGTGGGCCACCCGGGGGAATGTGCGGCCCGCGTGGGGTGACAACGATGTCCGGGCCGATTCGACTACCGGATGGTCCGTCCGTCGGTATGGAAGGCCCAGGCGTCTTCGATCATGTGGGTGAGGGTGAGTTGCGGGGTCCAGCCGAGTTTTTCTTGGGCGAGGGTGTTGGAGGCGACGAGCCGGGCGGGGTCGCCGGCGCGCCGGGGTCCGGTGGTGGTGGGGACGCGCTGGCCGGTGACGGTTTCGATGGTGGTGAGGACCTGGTGCACGGAGTAGCCGTCGCCGCTGCCGAGGTTGGCGATGAGGTGGTGGCCGGGTTGGGCGGCGGTGAGGGCTTGGACGTGGGCGTGGGCCAGGTCCAGGACGTGGACGTAGTCGCGGATGGGGGTGCCGTCGGGGGTGGGCCAGTCGGTGCCGTAGATGGTCATCGGGCCGCTGGAGCCGGTGTCGGTGATGGCGCGCAGCGCGTTGGGGATGAGGTGGGTTTCGGTGGTGTGGCGTTCGCCGGCGCCCAGGGCGGCGCCGGCGACGTTGAAGTAACGCAGGGAGACGGCGGCCAGGGGGCTGGCGGTGGTCTGGTTGGTGATCATCATGTCGACCGCGAGTTTGGTGGCGCCGTAGGTGTTGCCGGGGCGGGTGGGTGCGGTTTCGGTGATGGGGATGGTGTCGGGTTCGCCGTAGGTGGCGGCGGTGGAGGAGAAGACGAGGGTGGGCACGTGGTGTTCGGTGATGGCGTCGAGCAGGGCGCGGGTGCCGCCGACGTTGGTGTGCCAGTAGGGGGCGGGCCGGGCGACGGATTCGCCGACCAGGGACTTGGCGGCGAAGTGCAGGACGGCGTCGTAGCGGTCCGCGGCCAGGACGGTGCCGGCGGCGGTGATGTCGATCTGGTGGAAGGGGACGCCGGTGGGGACGGAGTCGGCGTGGCCGGTGGAGCAGTCGTCCAGGACGGTGACGTCGTGGCCTTGGGCGAGCAGCAGGCGGGTGACGACGGAGCCGATGTAACCGGCGCCACCGACCACGAGGGCCTTCATCGGACCACCGGGCCGGCGTCGCGCAGCCGCTGGGCGGCCCGTCCCGTCGGGCTGCTCTCGTGGACCCAGGTACCCATCATCGGATTGCGACCCCCGCCTGCCGTGCGCGCGGCCCGCCGGCCGGCGTGCCCCCGTCGATGCAACCAGATGGCGGTTCGCTGGGCCAGTGATCCATGATCGTCCCGCCGCCGTGACGGGACGAACAACCCGTCCGGGTCCGGATGGGTGAAGATCGGTGGCATGGAGTCATCGGCCGAGCCGGGTTCTGCCGGCTCGATCCCCCCGGCCGGGGTGGTGGCGGCGCTGCGCGGCGCCGGCTGCGTGTTCGCCGAGCAGGAGGCGCAGCTGCTGCTGGCGGCGGCGGACGGCCCGGCGGAGCTGGCTCGACTGGTCCGGGCCCGGGTCGCGGGCACCCCGCTGGAGTACCTGGTCGGCTGGGTCGAGTTCGACGGGCTGCGGATCGCCGTGACCGACGGGGTTTTCGTGCCGCGGCAGCGCAGCCGACTGCTCGTGCGGGCGGCCGTGGGTCACCTGGCCGGACGACCGGAGCCGCTGGTGGTCGACCTGTGCTGCGGCTGCGGCGCGATCGGGCTGGCCATCGCCGCGGCCGTGCCCGGAGTCCGGCTGCACGCTGCGGACATCGATCCGGTGGCGGTGGGCTGCGCCCGGTCCAACCTGGCCCCGATCGGCGCCGCGGTGTACGCGGGCGATCTGTTCGCGGCGCTGCCCGGCCGGCTGCGCGGCGCCGTCGATGTGCTCGTCGCCAACGCGCCCTACGTACCCACCGCAGCCATCGTGTTGATGCCGCCGGAGGCCCGGGACCACGAACCCGGGATCGCCCTGGACGGCGGGCCGGACGGCACGCGCGTGCTGCGCCGGGTCATTGCCGGTGCCGTGGCCTGGCTGGCCCCGGACGGCGTCCTGCTGGTGGAGGTCGGGACCAGCCAGATCCCTCTGATCACCGCGGCTTTCACCGCGGCCGGGCTGGCCCCGGAGATCGTCCGGGACGACGAGCTCGGGGCCACGGTGGCTCTCGGACGGCCTGCGGCCGCCGGAGCCGGCCGCGCCTGACCGACCCGAGGATCGGTCAGGCGCAGCCGGCGATCACGCCGAACCTGGACCGGATCGGCGTTCGATCAGGAGGTGCGGCGGCGAGACCGGGTGCTGCTGGTCGCCTTCTGCGCGGTGTCGGCGGCGTCGTCGGCCAGATCCTCGGCGGTGTCGGTCGCCTCGTCGGTGGCCTTCTTGGCGGTGTCCGCGGCGTCGTCGGCCACGTCCTCGGCGACGTCGGTCGCCTTGTCGAAGGCCTTGCCCGCCTCGTCGACGGTCTTGTCGGCCAGCTCCTTGCCCTTGTAGGCCAGCTCGCCGGCCTTGTCGGCCGCATCCTCGACCCGCTCCTCGAGCGCATGCCCGGCCTTGATCGCCTCGTCGCGCAGGGTGCCCGACATCTGGCTGGCCAGCTCGGCCCAGCGGGTGAGCAGTTCACGGTTGAGGTCGACGGCCCGCTGCAGGTAGTCGAAGTAGCGCTCGACCGGCTCGACGAAGTCCAGCGACGGCATCGTCACCAGGGACTCCATGCGCTCGGACATGGCCTTCGCGCTGCTCTTCCAGGTCTCGACGGTCTTGTCGGTCGCTTCGGCGTACGTGGTCATCGGTACTCCTTCTCGGTGGTGCTCGAACACGGTGGTGCTCGGACGGTGGTACTCGGACGGCGGCTCGCTCGACGGCGGGAATTCACGCGGAAAAGCTGGTGCCCGACCCGACAATGGGCGACCCGGCATCGAACAATGAACGAGGCGGGCGAGTGCGTGAGCGCGAAAGGCGCGTCCCGGCGAATGGAGCGGGGATCCCCCTTGACCCGTCGTCGACGTTAGCAACGGCGGCGGTTTGATTGCTAAGTCACCTGCTGTGACGAATCTTCCGATGCTTTCCGTTTGAGCCCCCACGAGGTCGGGTACCCGGCCCCGCCCGGCCGACCGAGCGGTCCCGCGGGGCCGCGACGAGGCTCTGCACTACCGTGACCCGGGTGACTGCCGCCTCCGCGGCCGCCCCGGCGGCCGGTCCTGTTCGCGGCATCGTGATGCCCATCGGTGGGGCCGAGGACAAGGTCGGGCGGATGACCGTCCTGCGCGAGGTCGTCCGGCTCGCCGGTGGGTCCGCCGCCCGGATCGTGGTGATCTCCACCGCCTCGTCCCTGGGCGATGAGATCACGCACGCCTACCTGCAGATCTTCAGCTCCCTCGGGGTGTCCGAGGTGGTCGGCATCCGGCCGGAGAGCCGGGCCCAGGCGGCTGCCCCCGATCTTGTCGAGGCGGTGGACGGCTGCAGCGCCGTGTTCATGACCGGCGGCAACCAGGTCAAGCTGGCCGCGATCGTGGTCGGCACCCCGCTGGGCGCCGCGATCACCGCCGCCCATCGCCGGGGCGCGCTGGTCGCCGGCACCTCGGCCGGGGCCAGCATCCTGTCCACCCACATGATCTCCCTGGGCAGCGGCGGGGCCACCCCGAAGTTCCGGATGAGCCAGGTGTCCGAGGGGCTGGGGCTGCTGCCGCAGGCCATCGTCGACCAGCACTTCACCCAGCGAAACCGGTTCGGCCGGCTGCTGTCGCTGGTCGCCAACAACCCCGCCCAGCTGGGCATCGGGGTGGACGAGGACACCGCGGCGATCATCCGGCCGGACGGCCGGCTCGAGGTCAAGGGGCGCGGCGTGGTGACCGTGATGGACGGGTCGGCCGCGTTGACCACCGCCTACACCGCCACCGGCACCCAGCCGCTGATGATCTCCGACGTGCGGCTGCACTCGCTGCCGCGGGGCGTGGTCTTCGACCTCGACGGGCGGTGCCTGGTGTCCGCCCCGGGGCTGCCCGACCTGAGCGCGCCGCCCACCGTGGCCCGACCCGTCGACGTGCCCGCGGGCCTGCGCCCGGACAGCCGGCGCATCGCCGCCGAGGGTGCGCACGAATCCACCGCGGAGCTGCGCCGGCGGCCCGCCTCCTCCTGAAGGGACGACCATCATGCGGTTCATCGGGGTGCGCGACGGCCGTCCGGTGCGGGTGGCCCGGCTGTTCGACGACGGGACGGTCGCCGACGTCGCCGAGGTGACCGACTTCTACGCCGACCTGCCCGCCGCCCTGGCCGCGGCGGCCGCGCTCACCGGCGGCGACCGGGCGCGGGCCGAGATCGTCGAGGCGCCCGCGGTCCCGCCGTCGGCCCGGGTCCTGTGCGTGGGCCTGAACTACCGGCTGCACGCCGACGAGGCCGGGATGAAGCTGCCCGAGCATCCGGCGATCTTCGGCCGCTGGACCGCGTCCCTGGTCACCGACGGGACGCCGGCGCCGGTCCCGCCGGGCGAGCCCGGCTGGGACTGGGAGGTGGAGCTGGCCGCCGTGGTCGGCCGCCCGCTCAAGGGAGCCTCGGCGCAGGAGGCGTTGGCCGGCGTGTTCGGCTACGCCGCGTTCAACGATCTGTCCGCCCGGACCCATCAGCTGCATTCCCGGCTGTGGACGGTGGGCAAGAACGCCGACGTCAGCGGCCCGATCTCGCCGATCACCACGGCCGACCAGGCCGGCGACCCGGGGACAGGCTGGCGGCTGACCACCGTGGTGAACGGGGAGATCATGCAGGACGGCAGCACGGCCGACATGGTCTTCGGCGTCGGCGAGCTGCTGGCCTACCTGTCGGAGGTGATGACCCTGAACCCCGGTGACGTGATCGCCACCGGCACCCCGGACGGGGTCGGCTTCAAGCGCACCCCGCCCCGGTACCTGCGTCCGGGGGACAGCGTCACCGTGGCCGTGCAGGGCGTCGGATCGGTGCGCACGCCGGTGGTGTGACCGGCCGGGGTCAGCGCTCGTGCTCCCCGTCCCGGCGCAGGATCTGCGCGACCACCCGCATCAGCATCACCGACGAGATGATCAGCCCGATGTAGCCGACCGCGGTGAGCGTGGCCGTCTCCCGGTCGGGCCCGGCCACGGCGACGCCGACCAGCATCAGGGTGGAGGCCAGCAGGCCGACCGCGGCCACCACGGCGAACAGCACCTGGTCGATCCAGCCGGTCAGATGGGTGCGGCTCTCGCCGGTGAAGGCCTCGACGTGCACCCGGACCCGGCCGGCCCGCAGCTGCAGGGCGACGTCCTCGGTCAACCCGGGCAGGGCCCGGAACGAGGGCAGGTTGCGCATCAGCTCCTTCTGCAGGATCTGCTTGGGCTCGGCCGACCGGTTGTCGACCGTGGCCCCCAGCTCGGTCGTCGCGGCCACGGCCAGGTCCATGTGCGGGTCCAGCACCCGCAGGGTGCCCTCCAGCGTGAGCAGGGCCCGGGCTAGCAGGGTCAACGTCGAGGGCACCGGCAGGTCGTGGGTGCGCATCACGCCGATGATCTGCTGCAGGCTGCGCGGGTCGAACCCGCCGGCGTGCATCTGCTCGGACAGCAGCCGGCTCAGCTCGGTCTCCAGCGCCTGGCTGTCGATCGCCTCGCCGGCCGCCCCGGACATCGACCGCAGGCCGCGGGCGATCAGCGCCGGCTGGTGGGTGGCCAGGCCGCCCACCATCAGCTGCAACGACTCCATCGTCACCGGGTCGATCAGGCCGACGGCTCCGAAGTCGATGAGCCACAGGGTGCCCTGGCCGTCGATGAGGATGTTGCCCGGGTGCGGGTCGGCGTGGAACACCCCGGCGACCATCACCTGGTTCAGGAAGGCCGACAGCAGCCGGCCGGCCAGCACCGGCCGGGACACGCCGCAGCGGTCCACTGCCGCGGTCTCGGAGACCGGCACGCCGGCCACCCGGTCGATCACCAGCACCCCTTCGGTGCTCAGATCGCCGATCACCGGCGGGATCTGCACGCCCGGGGTGGGCACCGCACCCAGCGCCTTGGCGTTGGCCGCCTCGTGCACGTAGTTCAGTTCCTGCTCGACCGAGCGGATCAGCTCGTCGGCGATGGACTGCACGCCCAGGGAGCGGGCGGCCTCCGACCGCCGGCTCAGCTGCCGGGTCGCCCAGCGCAGCACCGCCGAGTCCCGGGCCACCCCGACCTCGACCTCGGGCCGGCGGACCTTGACCACCACGCGCCGCCCGTCCGGCAGCACCGCGGTGTGCGTCTGGCCGATCGAGGCCGCGGCCAGTGGCTCGTCGGAGAACTCGGCGAACACCTGACCCACCGGCTCGGCCAGCTCGGACTCGATGGCCGCCCGGATCTGGTCGATCGGGACCTTCTTGACGTTGGACTGCAGGTCGGAGAGCTCGACGATGACCGCCGGCGGGATCAGATCGGAGCGGGTGGAGGCGATCTGGCCGAACTTGACGAACACGCCGCCGCAGTCCTCCAGGAAGCCGCGGATGCGCCGGCCGCCTTCGGGGCTGGTCAGCGCGGACCGGGAGACCAACCGGCGCCCGACCAACCCGTGCCGGCGGGCGATCCGGGTGACCTCGAACAGGCGCCCGCCGATGGTGGCGAACGCCCGGATGCGGGTGCGCCAGGAGGTCCGCCGGCCCCGCCGGCGCGGCCGTAGCACCGCCTCCAGGGTCACCGACAGCACCATGGTGGCCAGCAGGGCGAAGCCGAAGGTGGCCAGGATGAGGTTCTCTTCGTCGTCCTCGGTGATGTAGTTGCCGAGGACGACGGTGGCCAGGACCAGACCGGTGAACGAGCCCACGATGCCGGCGGCGGTCGCCCGCAGGAATCCCCGGTGAATTCCCAGGATCCGGCCGGAGACGAATCCGACACCCAGGACGAAGGCGATGACCAGCAGGTATTGCCAGAAAGACAGGTCGATGTCGATGGACATGGGTTCAGCCTGACCGCTGTCCGGCGTCGAAGCCGAACAGCCGCGCCGGGGTGGTCAACAGGATCTGCTCGCGCACGACCGGGTCCGGCACCAGCCGCTCGGTCAGCGTGAGCACGGTGGCGTAGTCGATGCGCTCGGGAGCCCGCAGGAACGGCCAGTCCGAACCCCACAGGCAGCGCTGCGGGCCGAACGCGTCCAGCAGGGCCTGCACGTAGGGCCAGGAATCCGGCCACGGGTAGCGCTGCCCGGAGCACTTGACCAGGCCGGACAGCTTCACCCAGTACCGGCCGGTGCGGCCGGCGGCCAGCAGGGCGGCGAAGCCCGGCTGATCCAGGCCGGCGGCCGGGTCCGGGCGGCCGCAGTGGTCGATGAGCACCCGCACCCCGGACTCGTCCAGCATCGGGGCCAGCTGCACCAGCTGGTCGCCGGTCACCTGCACGTCGGCGACCATGTCCAGCTCGGCCAGGTCGCGCAGCAGCCGGCCGGCGCCGGCGAAGTGCTCCACGCCCAGCAACGCCGCCTGCAGGGTGGTGCCGACGATCCCGCGGTCGCGCAGCTCGGCCAGCTCCGCGTGGGAGATGTCGTTGTCGACGACCGCCACCCCCTTGAACCGGCCCGCGCCGCGGTCGAGAAGATCGAGCAGGCAACGGTTGTCGACGTCATAGCCGGAGTTGGGTCCGACCACGACGGCGTGCCGGACGGCGAACGCGTCGAACAGGTCGATCAGCTGCTCGGCGCTGGCCTGTTCATTCTCCACCGGGTGGTACCAGGCCTGCGGGAGGTAGGGGAACCGGTGCGGATCCAGCAGGTGCAGGTGGCAGTCGATCTTGGGCTCGGTGAGGATGGGCACGCCGGACAGTATCGATGCCCGGCGTCGATCCGACCCGGCATCCGTCCGCGCGGGCGGTATCACTTCCGGCGTCCGGTTCCTCCGCTCCGGCATGGACCCGAAGGACCCGGACATCGAGCGCATTCGCGACCAGTTCGACTTCGTGCGCAGCGGCCGGGTGGTGACCAACAACGCCGCCAGCACGCAGCCACCCCGTCCGCTGCTGGATCTGTACCGGAGTCTGATCCCGTTCTACGAGAACGTGCACCGCGGCCAGTCGAACGCCTCGGGGTGGACCACGGACCGGTTCGAAGCCGCCTACGACACGATCGCCCAGTGGCTCAACGCGCCGAGCCGGCGATCGATCGCCGCCTACCGCAACACCACCGAGGCGCACAACGCCGTCATGTACTCGCTGCTCACCGAGTTCCGGGACGGCGACAACGTGGTCACCACGATGCTGGAGCACAACTCCAACTACGTGCCCTGGCACGCCCTGACCCGGGAGATCCTGCCGCGCCTGGGCCGGCGGGTGCAGTGCCGGATCGCCCGCTTCGACCACGCCACCGGACGCCTGGACTTGGATCACCTGGCCTCGCTGGTCGACACCCGGACCAAGCTGATCTGCTGCACCGGGGCGTCGAACTTCCTGGGAACCAAGCCGCCGCTGCCGGCGATCCGGGCGATCGCCGACGCCAGCGGGTACCCGCAGCCCACCGGCGAACGCCGCTCCCGGCTGCTGGTTGACGGTGCCCAGCTGGTGCCCAGCTCGTTCGTCGATGTGCAGGCGCTGGACCTGGACTACCTCTCGTTCTCCTTCCACAAGATGATGGCGCCGTTCGGTGTCGGCATCCTCTACGCCAAGGAACACCTGCTGGCGTCCTCGCTGCCGTTCCTCTACGGCGGGGACATGATCGCCGACGGCCAGGTGTTCTCGGACCGGGTCGAGTACAACGAGCTGCCCTGGAAGTTCTCGGCCGGCACCCCGAACATCCTGGGGCTCATCGTCTCGGCCCAGGCGTTGCGGCTGGCCGTCGACCTGATCGGCGCCGATCGCCGGCTGTACTTCCGCACCGAGGATCCGTTGCCCGCGCCCGTGGTCGCCGCGACCATGCAGGTCATCGGCCGGCACACCGCCCGGCTGACCGAACGGGCCACGGCCGCGCTGGCCACCGTGCCCGGGCTACGGCTGCTGGGAGTGCCGGCCGGCGGGCCGCGCGCCCCGCTGGTCGCTTTCACCGTCGCCGGGCGAAGCCCGTTCGAACTGGCCGCCGCGCTGAACGAGCTGGGCGTGGAATCCCGGGCCGGCTGCCACTGCGCGACCCTGGCCCATCACGATCTGGGCCTGGACCCGCCGGCCAGCTGCCGGCTCAGTTTCTACCTTTACAACAACCTGACCGACGTCGATCGGGCCGTCGACGCCGTCCGCCGGGTGGTCGCCACCGCCCCGGGTTCAGCGGTGACCGCAGGCGGTCGCCACCGCCGGGACGCCGCCTGAGCGGATCGGCCTCCTGCGCCGGCGGCGGCCTGCCGCGCTGCCTGACACAATGCGCAGCAACTCCCGAGCGTTCGGTGAGTGGTCGGGTGGAAGGGGCTGCGATGACCGGGTCGACGGCGGAACAAGGGTTCGTCCCGGGCAACGGGGAGCCGGACATCACCATCCGGGAGTCCCGGGTCTACCGGGGGCCGAACTTCTGGTCCTACGAGCAATCGGTGCACCTGGTGGTGGACATCGGGCGGCTGGAACAGCGACCGACCGACACCCTGCCCGGGTTCACCGAGACGCTGGTCGACCTGCTGCCCGGGCTCAAGGACCATCAGTGTTCCCGGGGCCGCGACGGCGGCTTCGTCGAGCGGCTGGTCGAGGGCACCTGGGCCGGGCACGTCGTCGAGCACGTCGCCCTGGAGTTGCAGCGCACCGCCGGCCACGAGATCACCCGCGGCAAGACCCGCTCGACCGGCGAGGACGGCGTCTACAACGTCATCTACGGCTACCTGGACGACACGGTGGGCACCCTGTCCGGCCGGCTGGCCGTCCGGTTGATCAATCACCTGATCCCGGACAACGACCTGGCCGACGAGTTCGACTTCTCCGCCGAGCACGACGACTTCCTGCGCACCTGCCAGCGGGTGGCCTTCGGGCCCTCCACCCAGGCCATCCTGGACGAGGCCATCGCCCGCGACATCCCCTGGCAGCGACTCAATTCCGGCTCGCTGGTGCAGCTGGGCTACGGGGTCAACCAGCAGCGGATCCGGGCCACCATGACCTCGCTGACCTCCTCGCTGGCGGTGGACATCGCCTCGGACAAGGAACTGACCAACCGGCTGCTGGCCGCGGCCGGGCTGCCGGTACCGGCCTCCGAGGTGGTGCGCCGGGCCGACGATGCGGTCCGGATCGCCCGCCGCATCGGCTATCCGGTGGTGGTCAAGCCGCTGGACGGCAACCACGGCCGCGGGGTGGCCATCAACCTGCAGGACGAGGCGGCCGTGCGCGCGGCCTTTGACGAGGCCTACGACCAGTCCCGCCGCGGTTACGTGCTGGTCGAGTCCTACATCGCCGGCAAGGACTACCGGGTGCTGGTGATCGGCGGGCAGATGACCGCCATCGCCGAACGGGTGCCCGCGCACGTCATCGGCGACGGGGTGAAGTCGGTGGCCGCGCTGGTCGAGGCGACCAACGCCGACCCGCGGCGCGGAGTGGGGCACGAAAAGGTGCTGACCCGTATCGAAGTCACCGACGCCGCGATCGAGCTCGTCCGCGAGCAGGGCTACGAGATGTCCGACGTCCCGCCCCGCGGCGAGATGGTCAAGCTGGCGCTGACCGGAAACATGTCCACCGGCGGCATCTCCATCGACCGCACGTTCGAGGCGCACCCGGACAACATCGACATCGCCGAGGAGGCCGCCCGGGTCGTCGGGCTGGACATCGCCGGGATCGACTTCCTGTGCCCGGACATCACCCAGCCGGTGCGCGAGACCGGCGGCGCCATCTGCGAAGTCAACGCCGCACCGGGCTTCCGCATGCACACCCACCCGACCATCGGCGACCCGCAGTACGTGGCCAAGCCGGTGGTGGACCTGATGTTCCCGCCGGGCAGCAACGCCCGGATCCCGATCGTCGCCGTCACCGGCACCAACGGCAAGACCACCTGCAGCCGGATGATCGGGCACATCTTCAAGTCGATGGGCCGCAAGGTCGGCATGACCTCGACCGACGGCGTCGTCATCGACGACCGGCTGGTCATCCGGTCCGACGCCTCCGGCCCGCGCTCGGCCCGGATGGTGCTGCAGAACCCGCGGGTCGACTTCGCGGTGTTCGAGGTGGCCCGCGGCGGCATCCTGCGCGAGGGCCTGGGCTACCCGCGCAACGACGTCGCCGTCGTGCTCAACGTCGCCCCGGACCACCTGGGGCTGCGCGGCATCGACACCGTCGAGCAGCTGGCCCAGGTCAAGCAGGTGATCGTGGAGGCGGTGCCCAAGAGCGGGTCGGCCGTGCTCAACGCCGACGACCCGCTGGTCGCCGGGATGCGCCGGGCCTGCTCCGGCGAGGTGGTCTGGTTCTCCACCGAGCCGGACAACCGGATGATCTCCGATCACTGCCGGCGCGGCGGCAAGGCGGTCATCCTGGAACGCTCCGACCTCGGCGAGCTGATCGTGCTGGTCCACGGCCGGCGCCGGATGCCGCTGGCCTACACGCATCTCGTACCGGCCACGTTCGGCGGCAAGGCCATGTTCAACGTGCAGAACGCGATGGCGGCGGCCGCGGCGGCGTACTGCGCGGGCGCGCACCTGGGCGACATCCGCGGCGGGCTGCGCTCGTTCACCCCGTCGTACTACTCGGCCCCGGGCCGGATGAATCTGACCGAGGTCAGGGGCGTCAAGGTCATCGTCGACTACTGCCACAACGCGCCGGCCATGGTCGCGTTGGGGGCCTTCGTCGACCGGTTCTTCGAGGACAGCGCCAGCTGGGAACGCCCGCAGCGGATCGGGGTGATCGCCACCGCCGGCGACCGCCGCGACCAGGACATGATCGACCTGGGCCTGGAGGCGGCCAAGCACTTCGACCGGATCATCGTCCGCGAGGACGAGCGGCTGCGCGGCCGGGCGCCCGGGGAGACCGCCGGGCTGATCGTGCAGGGCGCCAAGGAAGCTCAGGCCCAGGGCGGCCGGGTCAAGCAGATCGAGGTGGTGCTCGACGAGATCGAGGCCACCAAGGTAGCCGTCGAGTGGGCCAACCCAGGCGATCTGGTGCTGGTCTGCGTCGACCGGGCCCGGGCCGTCTGGGACGAGCTGCAGACCGTGGCCAAGCGGGCCCAGGCCGGTTCGGCCGACGCCGACGACTAGCCGTCCGGGTCACGCTCCGGACGAGGGCGCCGGAGCCGGTCGGTCCAGCCGGTAGACCACGTGCGCCGGCGGGTCGATCGGGTTGTCCGGGGGCAGGTCACCCTCGGCGATCCGGACGAAGCCGGCCTTCTCCAGGGCCCGCCAGGACGCCCGGTTGCCGGCCGCGACCGGCACGATGATCGACCCGGCCCGCGGGTGGGCGCGCCAGGTGTCGGCGGCCACGGCCGCGATGATCGTCGGCCCCAGGCCGCGGCCGGTGTCGGCCGGATCGCCGATCAGGTAGTCGATGGTCACCGCGTCCGCCGGGATGGTCATGATCGGCGCGATCTCGGTGACGTACTCCGGGTAGTCGTGCCAGTAGCTGCGCTGGACCAGCCCGACCGGTCGGTCGCGGCCGCGCTCGTCGGAGAGCAGGACCAGCAGGTCCTCGTTGGGCTCCTCGCCGCGGGCCGACGGGCCGAAATCGCGGTCGACCGCCGCCGCGGTGAACTCGTGGTTCCACCAGCGGGCCACGTGCGGGCGGCCGAGCCAGGTGGCGAGCAATCCAAAATCCGCCGGGGTCACGGCGCGGAATGTGACAGGTTCAGCGCGCATACTCCGATCATGCGCACCGAACACGATTCCGGCGGTCAGCTGCCGTCGGCGGGTCTGCCGGGCGTGCTGGTGCGGGCCATCGCGGCGACCCAGGCGGTCCAGGGCATCACCATCGCGCGCAACACCGACGACGCCCCGCTGGTGTACGCCAACGAGTCCTTCCAGCGGTTGACCGGGTATGCCCCCGAGGAGATCCTGGGCCACAACTGCCGCTTCCTGCAGGGGCCGGACACCGACCGGGCCCAGGTCCGGCGGCTGCACGAGGCCATCCGCCGGCACACCGACATCAGCGTGATCATCCGGAACTACCGCCGGGACGGGTCGTGGTTCTGGAACAAGGTGTCCATCTCGCCGATCCACGAGCCGGGTAGCGACGAGGTCACGCACTTCATCGGCACCCAGATCGACGTCACCGATCTGGTCGAGGCCGGCGGGGCGGACGTGCTCGGTCGGCTCTGAACCCGGCCGGCGGGCCGGTCCCCTCGAACTAGTCCAGGGCGGTGCGGGCGCCCGGCTCGATGGTCCGCGAGGTGTCCTTGAGGGCGACCCCGGACCGGCCGAGGGCGCGGGCGCCGGCGACCAGGCCGGCGGTCACCCGGGCCGCGGTCGCGTAGTCCAGGCCACCGGGCGGGTGGATGTTGGACACGCAGTTGCGGTCGGCGTCGGAGCGGCCGGGCCGGGGCCCCTGGGTCAGGTAGATGCCCAGGCTGTCGGCCACGGACAGGCCGGGCCGTTCCCCGATCACCACGATCACCGTGCCGACCTCCAGGGCGGCGCCGATGTGATCGCCCAGCGCCACCCGGGCCTGGGTGGCGATCACCGGCGGGGTCAGCGTCCACCGGCCGGCGAACTCGGCGACCAGCGCGGCCAGCAGCGGGGCGGCGTGCTCGGCCAGGGCCCGGGGCGAGAGCCCGTCGGCGAGCACGACGGCGATGTCCCGGCCGCCCGGCAACCCCTCCAACGGGGCCAGGTCAAGCGGCTGGCGACCCAGGTCCGGGCGGCGCAGGTACTCGCTGCGGCCGGCCGCCCGGCTGGTCACGATCACCGGTTCGCCCAGCCCCAGATCGCGCAGCGAGCCGGTGAGGGCGGCCGTGTCCAGCGGTTCGTGAACGGCGTCCCGGGCCGCCGCATGCGCGGCCCGGAACTCCAGCAGGTGCCGGGTGCTGACCGCGTCACCGGTCCGGCTCAGCCCGATCCGGGACGGTGTGGTCGCCCGCAGCCCGCTCCAGAAGTCCGGTCGCTGCTGGGGTGGCGGGCCGGCCGGCGGCTGCGCGTTCACCGGGCCCCCAGCACTTGCCGCAGCGCCGAGCCGGCCGGGTCGACCGACCGCACCCCACCCCGCTCATCGCCCAGACCGACGGCGGCCAACCAGGTCTCGAACTCCGGCGCGGGACGCAGGCCGAGCATCGCGCGGGCCGCCAGCACGTCGTGGAAGGACAGGCTCTGGTAGCCCAGCATCACGTCGTCGGCCCCGGGCACCGCGATGACGAAGCCCACCCCGGCCGCCGCGAGCAGGACCAGCAGGTTGTCCATGTCGTCCTGATCGGCCTCGGCGTGGTTGGTGTAGCAGACGTCCACCCCCATCGGCAGGCCGAGCAGCTTGCCGCAGCAGTAGTCCTCCAGCCCGGCCCGGACGATCTGCTTGCCGTCGTAGAGGTATTCGGGTCCGATGAAGCCGACCACCGTGTTCACCAGCAGCGGCGCGAACTCCCGGGCCAGCCCGTACGCGCGGACCTCGAGCGTCTGCTGGTCGACCGGCTTGCCGTCGGTGCCCAGGTGGGCGCCGGCCGACAGGGCCGAGCCCTGGCCGGTCTCGAAGTACATGACGTTGTCGCCGACCGTGCCGCGGCCCAGCTCCAGCGCGGCCGCCCGGGCGTCGGCCAGCATGCCCAGCTCCACCCCGAAGGACTCGTTGCCGCCCTGGGTGCCGGCGATCGACTGGAACACCAGGTCGACCGGGGCGCCCCGACCGATCAGGTCCAGGGTGGTCGTGACGTGGGTGAGCACGCAGGTCTGGGTGGGAATCTCGAAGCGGGCGCGGATGTCGTCGAGCAGGTGCAGCAGCTCGGCGACGGTGGCCGGCGAGTCGGTGGCCGGGTTGATGCCGATCACCGCGTCCCCGGAGCCCAGGAGCAGACCGTCCAGCACGGCCGCCGCGACGCCCCGGGCGTCGTCGGTCGGGTGGTTGGGTTGCAGCCGGGTGGCCAACCGGCCGGGGACGCCGATCGTGCTGCGGAAGGCGGTGGTGACCCGGGCCGCCTTGGCCACCGTCATCAGGTCCGCGTTGCGCATCAGCTTGCTGACCGCGGCGACCATCTCCGGGGTCAGCCCCGGGGCCAGGGCGGTCAACTCGACGGCGGCGGTGGGCGAGGTGGCGATGGCCAGCAGCCGGTCCCGGAACTCGCCGACCGTCCAGGCGGCCAGCGGCGCGAAGGCCGCGGCGTCGTGCCGATCCAGGATGAGCCGGGTGACGTCGTCGGTGTCGTAGGGGACCACCGGGTGCTCCAGGAAGGTGGCCAGCTCGACCTCGGCCAGCGCCCACTGGGCGGCCGCCCGCTCGGCGTCCGACGTCGCCGCGCAGCCGGCCAGCTGATCGCCGGAGCGCTGGGGGGTGGCCCGGGCCAGCAGGTCCACCACCCCGTCGAACTGGTAGGTGTGACCGCCCAGGCTCTGCCGGTAGCGCGTCACCCGCGCCGCCGTTCGACCTGATTCGAGAGCCGCAGCGGCATCGGCGTCAACGCTCCGTCAACTCGGACTCGGCCGCGGCCAGCGCCGCGAACTCCTCGTCGGGGGAGTGGGCGACCAGGTGTCGCCGGCTGTACAGGCCGAAGTAGGCCATGAACGCGGCGAACACGCCCAGGCACCACAGGGCCGCCGTGCTGTCCACCAGGAACGTGGCCACCACCGCGAACACCGCGACGACCAGCGCGAAGCCGGTGGTCACGACGCCGCCCGGGGTGCGGTACGGCCGGGGCATCCCCGGCTCGCGCACCCGCAGCACGATGTGGCTGATCATCATCAGCACGTAGCTCACGGCGGCGCCGAACACGGCCATGTTCAGCAGCATCGCCCCTTGACCGGTCAACGACAAGGCGAAGCCGATCAGCCCGGGCACGACCAGGGCCAGCATCGGGGCCTTGCGGTGGTTGGTCACCGACAGGCTCCGCGGCAGGTATCCGGCCCGGGACAGCGCGAACAGCTGGCGGGAGTAGGCGTAGATGATCGAGAAGAACGAGGCGATCAGGCCGGCCAGGCCGATGTAGTTGACCACCGTCGCCACCGCCGACCCGCCCAGCGCCTCCACCAGGGGATTGCCCGAGGCCGACATCGCCGCCGCCCCGCCCGCACCGGGCACCAGCAGCAGGACGGTCGCCGCGCTGACCAGCAGCACGCCCATGGCCGCGATGATCCCGCGGGGGACGTTGCGGGCCGGTTCGGCGGCCTCCTCGGCGGCCAGCGGGACGCCCTCGACGGCCAGGAAGAACCAGATGGCGAAGGGCACCGCGGACCAGATGCCCAGGTACCCGAAGGGCAGGAAGCTGCTGGCGCCGGCCGCGTCGGTCGGGGCGATGTCGGTGAGGTTGGCCGCGTCGAACAGGCCGACCGCCGCGACCGCGAACACGATCAGACCGATCACGGCGATCGCGGTGATCACGAACATGAGCTTGAGCGCCTCGCCGACGCCGGCCAGGTGGATGCCGATGAACACCGCGTAGGCGGCCAGGTACACCCACCAGCCGTCGGTGATGCCGAACAGCCCCAGGGACTGGACGTAGGCGCCGATGAAGGTGGCGATCGCGGCCGGCGCGATCGCGTACTCCAGCAGGATCGCGGTGCCGGTGGCGAAGCCGCCCCAGGGGCCCAGGGCGCGCCGGGCGAAGGTGTACCCGCCGCCGGCCGCGGGCAACGCGGAGGACATCTCGGCCATGCCCAGCACCATCGCCAGGTACATCCCGGCGATCACCACGGTGGCGATCAGCAGACCACCGAACCCGCCTTCGGCGAGTCCGAAGTTCCACCCCGAGTAGTCGCCGGAGATCACGTAACTCACGCCGAGGCCGGCCAGCAGCACCCAACCGGCGGTGCCGGTGCGCAGCGACCGGCGGGCCAGATAGTCGCCGGACTCGGTGGTTCCGGTTCCGGTTCCGGTGGGGCCGGCCGCGTCAGCGGCGGCGGGGGTGGGGGATTCGGGCGGCGAGGCAACCATGTGCCCTCCCAATCGGGTCGGCGGGCCGAACGTCGTCACCATCGCAGGGCGACGTTGCCGGCCCATGAACGGTCCGAGTCGGCGCCGATCCGGCCGGTCGCCCGCCGCCCGCAGTGCGAACGGCCGGCCGATGGGGCAGGTTCGACGGGTGATCACTTCCGACCCGCCCCGGCCGGACCGCGTGACCGGCCGCCGGCACATCGCCGCCCGGGTCGATGACGTCGTCAACGCGCTGCGCAACCGGCTGTTCCGGCGCCGGGGCTGGCGACCTCGGATCGTCCTGTACACCGGGTACGGGTCCACCCACGAGGTTCGCCTGCTGGCCCGGGTGCTGCTGGCGCCGCCGGTGACCGACCGGGACCCTCGCATGGACGCGGCCGCCGACCCGGACCCGGACTCGACCGCGGCCCGGCAACGCGCGACCCGGGGCTGGCGCCGGTTCCTGACCACGCCGATCCCGGCGGCCCGGGTGGAGGTGGACGCCGACGGCAGCACCTATCACCTGGTCACCGACCGGCGCGGGTACCTGGACGCGCGGATCGCGGTCACGCTGCCCGCCGGCTGGCACGACCTGCCGATCCGGGTCGACCGCGGGCGGCCGTCGCGGCTGCGGGTGCGGGTGGTCGGCGACGAGCCGACCCTGGGCATCGTCAGCGACATCGACGACACGGTGATGATCACCCACCTGCCGCGGCCGCTGCTAGCCGCCTGGAACACCTTCGTCCTGCGCGAGTCGGCCCGCGTCGCCGTGCGCGGCATGGCCGAGCTGTACCGGCAGATCCTGGCCGCGCACCCGCAGGCGCCGGTGATCTACCTGTCCACCGGGGCCTGGAACGTGGCGCCGACGCTGACCCGGTTCCTGGCCCGGCACGGCTTCCCGGAGGGCCCGCTGCTGCTGACCGACTGGGGGCCGACGAACACCGGCTGGGTGCGCTCGGGCCGCCAGCACAAGCACGACACGCTGCGCCGGCTGGGCCGGGAGCTGCCCCAGGTGCGCTGGTTGCTGGTCGGCGACGACGGGCAGCACGACCCGCAGATCTACGACGATTACGCGGCCGAGCACCCGCAGCAGGTCCTCGGCATCGCCATCCGCCGGCTCACCGCGACCCAGCAGGCGTTGACCACGACGGCGACCCACCGGGCGCCGGCTCCGCACGTGCCCACCGTCCGGGGCAAGGACGGGTTCGCGCTGGTCGCGGCCCTGCGGGCGGCCGGGTTGCCGCCCCGGTAGGCCGGTTGGTCAGAGCCGGGGGTCCGGGCCGGTGGGGTTCGCGCCGGGTGTTTGGGCCGGTGCCGGGGGTCAGCCGGTCGCGCCGGTGGCCCGGCTCTCGCCGGCCGAGCCCTCGCCGGTCCGGGTCTGCCGGACCTGGTGACGTCCGGCCGCCCCGCCGGCCAGCGCCGCCACGGCGACGGTGACCAGCGCGCCCAGGATCATCGCCGGCGCCTCGCCCGGCCCCAGCAGGCCGACCTGGGTGGCCAGCGTGGCCGCGGCCACCGGCACGCCCATCTGGGCACAGGACAGCGCGGCCAGGCTCATCGGTTGCCGGGTCAACGCCCCGACCAGGTGCGCGAGCAGCGCGCCCAGCCCGAGCAGCAGGCCGAGCAGGATCAGGCTCGGATGCTGGCCCAGGTCCCGCACGTCCAAGGAGGCGCCCAGCCAGACGAAGAACAGGGGCGCGAAGAAGCCGTCCGAGATCGCGAACAGCTGCCGGGCCAGCCGTCGCGGTTCGCCGATCGCGGCGATCGCCAGGCCCAGCGCGAACCCGGCCAGCATCACCGACACGTGGGTGGCCATGGCCACGGCGGCCAGCGCGAACAGCACCAGCAGGCTGATCCGCAGCTCGAGCGCGAACTTGCGGTTCTCCGACACCCGGTGCAGGTGCCGGCGCAGGCCGGTGCGCTCACCCCAGCGCAGCAGCAGGAAGGCCGCGAGCGCGCAGCCGATCACGGCCAGCGCCCCCAGGGCGGCCCGGCCGGCGTGGTCCGGGTCGATGACCAGCGGCAGGGCCACGATGCAGGCGGCGTCGGCCACCGCGACCTGGGGCAGGAGTTGGAGCACCCCGGACCCGGTGAGGCCGAGCGAATCGACGATGGGCAGCACGATCGCCGCCGACGACGAGGCCATCAGCACTGCGTAGATGGCCCCGTTGCCGGTGCCGAAGGCGGTGGCCAGCCCGACGCCCAGGGCGGCCGCGAGGGCGCCGACGAGCGCGGCCCGGGCCAATCCGACGCCGATTCCCTGTCGCAGCCGCGGGTCCAGGATCGGCACGTGCGAGCCGGCGACGAACATGACCAGGGCGAAGCCGATGTCGGCCAGGAAGGTGAAGGTCGGGTTGCCGGTGTCCAGGATCTGCAACCCGGAGCGGCCGAGCAGGACACCGGCCAGCAGCTCGCCGACCACGACCGGGATCCGCCAGCTGGTCCGGGCGGCCAGCAGCGGTCCGGCCAGCCCGGCCGTCACGATCACCGCCAACGTGCCGAAGTCCACCCGACCTCCCTCACCCGGCGGCCAGGCCCGCGGCGCCGCCGGACTCCGGCTGACACCCGGCCGCTGATCGGCGACGATAGCCCCATGGAGATCAGCCAGGCCGTCGAGTTCGTCCGGGCCAACGATCATGCGGTGTTGGCCACCCGTCGCCGGGACGGCAGCCCGCAGCTGTCCCCGGTCAATGCGGGGGTGGTGGACGGGCGGGTGTGCATCTCCAGCCAGGCGCCGCGGGCCAAGGTGCGCAACATCCGCCGGGACCCCGCAGTGAGCGTGCTGGTGCTGCCGGAGGCCTTCTACGGCGGGTGGGTGCAGCTCGACGGGACGGCCGAAATCGTCGACCAGCCCGCGGCGCTGGACCTGTTGGAGCAGGTCTACCGGGCGATCCGGGGCGAGCATCCGGACTGGGACGACTACCGGGCGGCGATGATCCGCGACGAGCGGGTCGTCATCGCGATCACCCCGACCCGCGCGGTCGGCGGCTGAGACCGGACGCGCGGGTCGGGGTCGGGGCTCAGCGCCGGGAGCGGGAGCCCCCGGCGATCAGGTTGATTACCAGTAGCAGGCCGATCGCGCCCAGGCAGGCCACCCCGAAGCTGGACCAGCTCCACTCGTAGGTCCAGGCCTTGCCGGTCGTCCACTGGTAGATGAAGCCGGCCAGCACCGCGCCCAGGATGCCGACGATGATGTTCATGATGCAGCCCCGGCGGTCCCGGACGACCAGCGAGGCGATCCAGCCGGCCAGGGCGCCGAAGACGATCCACGACAGCCAACCCATGGCGTTACTCCTTGGTCTGCTCGACGGTGCCGGTCAGGGCGGTGAGGGTGGCCAGCGCCTGTTCCGGGTCGGCGCCGCGGCCGACGGCGACGCCGACGAGGTAGCAGGTCAGCGGGCCGGCGATGCGGGCCACCCCGTGCGCGACGTCCCGGGTCAGGTCCAGCAGCGCGTCCCGGCGGTCGGTCGGGATCAAGTCCGCGGGCAGGTCCAACGCCGCGCAGGCCTGGCCGATCCAATCATCCAAAGTGCTCATCCCTCGAACGTAGCGGCCCGGCCCGGACGCCCGGATCAGGGTCCTCCCTGACCCCCTCCGGTGTTGCCCGGCCCCCCACCTGCTGTTGATCATGGGAAGCGTGCCGTTTTCGCGGCCGGATAACGGCATCCTTCCCATGATCAACAGCGGCTCGGGGGAAGGATGCCGTTATCCGGCCGCGAAAAC
>ENA-UOWO01000719-UOWO01000719.1-activated-sludge-metagenome-genome-assembly--contig:-NODE-719-length-46120-cov-16.303484_pt1 | contig 46120 bp, 35 predicted proteins | sample MGYA00238148_ERZ761564 | MGnify/ENA primary metagenome ERZ761564 (study PRJEB28885, sample SAMN05720194) | activated sludge metagenome | isolation source: Anaerobic digester | place: USA... | reverse complement strand
CCAGCCGACCACGGCCCAGGCCAGCCACAGCGCCCAGAACAGCATGACGACGTTGTAGACCCAGAGCGGCAGCGAGATCACGCTGGCCGTCGGCAATGCATCGCTGCTGCGATCGGCAAACCATTGCAGGTGGTTGGCCCACGAGCCATTGCCCTGCACGACCATGTCCGGACTGCCGAGCAGGCCGTTGCGGATGCTCTCGAACAGGCAGACCAGTGCAATCAGGGTCAGCAGGGCCAGGCCGAGCTGGGCCAGGTTGAATTTCCAGTTCGTTGCCGGTGCGCCATGCGCGCGCCAGTCGAGTGCGAAAAGCCAGCCGACGACAACGAGCAGGGCCAGCCACGAGAAAGTCGAGAAGCCGAGCACGAGCAACAGCCAGTGGTGGAATCGCAAGCTGCCCTTGCGCCAGCGCGACAGCAGCCAGGCCAGCACGATCGCGACCAGCAACTCGCCCCAGAACAGCACGGCAGGGCCCACCGCAGGTCCAAATGCAGCAAGCAGCCAACGGTCACCCGGCAGATTGACCACGAGCGCGATATTCGCAGCCGGCAGACCCAGCGCGATTTCCGGCGTAGCGATCGTGACGGTCATTTCATCGTTGTCGCGGAAACGCACTTCGTATTTCTGCGCACCCGGGACGAGCGGAAGGCTGAGCCGCCCATCGAACGTGCGTGCGCCGATCGCCGCGCCGTCCCGGCTGACGCCAAGCAGTTCGGCGTCCTTCGGCAGGCGGATCACCTGTTCGCCGCCCTGGCTCGCGCGCAGGTCGAACTGGAGCACATGGCTGCGTGCGCGCAATCCGAAGTCACTGGTCAAGGTCAACGAGTCGATCGCACGTGTCGCTCCTTCGACCGCCACCGGTTTGCTCACCTGCAGGGTCAGCACTTCACCGGGAAGCGGATGGAATTCGAACTCGTGATAGTCACCACCCGTGGCACTCGCCGGCGAAGGCGTTTCCGGCACGCCACTGAAATCGACATGCCAGGTCGGACCAGCGACGATGCGCCAGACTTCGGCATGACCGCCGAGGTCCGGCGCTGTCAACACCAGCGTATCGGTCCGCTCGAGCGTGCTGTTCCAGCCCGCCTGATTCTCGCGATCGGCCAGCGCAAGCGTGAGCTTGCCTTCGCGCACCTTGAGGCCGGGTGTCGACACGTGTTCTCCGGCTACCGTCGGCAGCTCGACCGTGAAGCCGCCGTCGAGCGGGGCGAGTCGTTCGACCGTGTTGTCGATGCTCCATTCGAGGTCGAGGTTCAGCACGCGTTCGACGCGGACAAAAGGCGGGAATCGCTGCGCCGTCGTCGCCACCGACTGGCCGTCGCCCGATCGCGCACGCACGAGGGTCAGCGTTTCGGTCAGCAGGCGGTCGTCGGCGATGCCGCTGGCTTGCCACCCGTCCGTGCTGACCTGCAGGCGCTCGGGTGACATCGGAAATGCCAGCGCGACGCGATCGCCGATCACGCTGAAGGCGATCTCGACCCGATGCACGCCGCGCTCGATCGCGATCCACGATTTGCCCTCCCGGCTGACAACGGCATCGCTGGCCGAGCCATCGATGCTGATCGTGTCGTCGGCCAGTGATTTCGCATCGCCAGGGATCGCTACCGCAACGTGATCAAGCGTATGGATCTCGAGCATCACACGCAGGGTGTCGGCGCTGAGCAAGACCTCGGCATTCGCGATCGTCGTGCATTGAGGTGCGCAGCGCGGCGGTTCGACGAGTCGAGCCTTCAGCTCCTGCAACAAGGCATCGGGCGGATAGTCCTGTGCCTGCGCGACCGGCGCGGCAAGCATCGACAGGCTCAGCAGGACCGCTCCGGCGCGCGCCATCGATGCCGTTGGACTCCAGCGCCAGCGCGTGTCGCGCAGCAATCGCCACAACAGCAATCCAAGCATGCCGACCAGAATCACGCGCAGCAGTCGCACCTGCCACGGCGAGGCGATCAGCAGGCGCACTTCCTGGTCCGGCAGCACGGGGCCGCTCCAGCTCAACTGGTACCGATTGCCGAGTTGCCAGCCCGGCTCACCCGAGCCGGTCTGCACGATCGTCGACTTGCTGTAACGGTTGTTGATCCTTGCCCGATTCTCGTTTCTGGCCTGGGACGCCGACTTGCGGCTGATCAACGAACCCGAAACCGTGACGCTGTCCAGCCGCTGCGACTCGTCGGCCTCCGCGGTGGCAGGCGGCGCCGGCGGCGGCAGAGCCATCTGCGCGATCGGCGCGGCGGCATTGTCATAGACCTGGCCGAGGCCGGCGCCATCGGAGTTCAGGTTGGGCCCAAACCACGAACTGGACGATTCGAGTTGCGGATACAGCGCCGCGCGCAGTTGCCCGGCCGCAAACGGCAATGCAACGATCAGCAGGAGCACGCTTGCGGCAAGCCGCAAGGCGACGGCGACGCGGGACAACCGGCTCTCCGGCAGCGCGCGTGCGAGCAGGGCGATGACGAGCACGACCAGCAGGATCCAGAGCGGCGATCCGGATTCCTGATAACCGAGCAGCAGGTACACCGCCGTGATCGCGCCGCCGATCCAGCCGAGCAGGCGCGAGGCGACGAGGATGATGATCGCGACGAGGAATACATCGAGCAGGGTCCAGCGCGACATCCAGCTTCCGCTGGCCTGGTCGCTGCCGGGCGCGGCGATCAGGCGATAGCCGTAAGGCAGGTGCAAGGTCGTGGATACCTGGTCGAAGACCTGCTGCCAGCCGCCTACCGGCATCGAACCACCGGCCGAGTCGATGCGCACGCCGGCGCTGAGGTCGACGCCTGGATTGCGCCACTCGACGCCACTCCAGCCGGCCTGCGCTCCCTGCGTGATCAGCAACGCTTCATCGCTGCTGCCGGTGACTTGCGCGCGCTGCAAATGGAACGGGGCGGCGAGATCGAAGCGCCAGTCGCCCTGCATCCGACCGCTGATGCGATCGCGCGCGAACCAGCCGTCGCCTGAGAAATCCAGCCAGGCTTCGCGTTGCAGGTTCAAACGGTTCGCAACATTCTCGTCGAGTCCGCGCGAACGCTGCTCGATGGCGAGTGCATCGCCGTCATTCATCGCAAAGGCAGGAAGGCTGTTCCATGCGTCCGGCACGTCGGCCTGGCGCGGATCCACCTGCACGGTTCCGCTGATGCTCGTCACGCGCAGGGACGGGACGGATTCGAAACTCCAGATTTCCTGTTCCGCCCAGTGTTCGGGCAGGCGCGCGACCAGTTTATCGAGCGGCACCGAGGCACGCGCCGACAGGCCTATCGTGTTGCTGCCCGGCTGCACCTGCACATGCAGCTTGCCCTCGTCATCGAGTCGGGCTGGCCATTGCTGGCTAACCAACGCCATCGGAACAAACCCGTCCGGCAACGCGGGACCGATCACTTCCTCGCGCGCCTGTCCCGATGCATAGATGCGGATCTCGGTCTGCAACTCACCCGGGATACCGTCCGTGAACTTGCGGAACACGCGCAGATCCATGCTGTCGGCCTCGACCGTCGTCGCCTTGCCGCGCCCGAGCGTCAGTTGTTCGCCCGACCGCTGCAATGGCGCCACCCGCTTGCCATCGACCAGCAGCGTGACCAGGGCGATTCGTTCCGGAATCCGCAAGGCTTGCGGGCGCTCGGACCACGTCATGCGAGCGCGCACATCGTGTACGCCGCGGGCAAGCCACAGGCTGGGGCCGCCCCGGTCGACCACCGGCACCGCCTTGCCGTCGACGCTGACCTGTTGCGGCCAGTGTTCATGGCTTCCGGGCAAGGGCACCCAGGCGTCGATCTCGACCTGCCAGCGTTGGCGCAAGCTTGCACCCTGCGCATCCGCGACGATGGCGAGGCTACCGGGCCATAGGCACGCAAACTCGTCGACCCCCGACCCGGCGGTTCCGGCGATCAGCGGACAGGCCCGGAACTCCTGGTCCTTCAGCACCCAGTCGTGCCAGGCGTCGAGATCGGCAGGCGTGGCGGCAGGCGCGGCCTGCGCCGCAGCGGCGACAACCAGGGCCAGCAAGACGATCAATGCGCGCATGGACAACTCCGTGGTGGCGATTCCGGTATCGGTGCAACGCGCTTGGCGAACGCGCGGGGTTGCGCAGGATCTCGCTGCTCGCGCAGCACTTCTCAGTGCGTCAGCAGGCGCCAGCCCTGTTCGAGACACGCAAGAATGAACCCGGTCAGGAAGAACAGGTAGCTGTATCGCAGGTAGCGGTACTTGTGATGCGAGAGATAGATGCCCAGCGAGTAGATGTCTTCAGCCCAGGTCTTGTACGGCGTGCCGTCGGGCATCAGCACCCGATTGATCTCGGTGAGATAGCGCTCGCGTGGAAGTTCGGCGAAATGACCGAAGAAGAGGATATTGAAATTCGGCGGAAGCTCGCCCTCGCGCAGGCGGATCGGCCGGTACTTGGGCAGCACGGCCAGGATCGCGAGCAGCAGGGCGACGAGGGTGAATCCGGCCAGGATCAGCACCGAGACACGCAGTTCCGGATCGGCGAGGCGACCCAGTGAAAGGGTCAGCACGATCGAGGATACCGTGATGATGATGTTCGCCTTGGTATCCGCCATCGCCGACAACTGCACGTGGTGCTGCTGTGCCGTGCGCAGGACATTGTCGGCGGTATTGCGCTCGGGTATGTCGGCATAGCTCAAGGGAGGTCGCGGAGCGTCACTCATCGATGCGGGTCCGTGGCGAAAGCTGGCGGCATCTTAACCCGTAAGATTTGCCGGGCGGTGGACCGGAAAGACGCTCCGGCCACCACTGCAAACCGTATTGACCCGGACATCGCGGCTCAAGCCGCCGAAAGCGGAAATCAATCGTGCCGGCCGACTTCGAATTCGCCGACGAGCACGGTTTCCTGACGATCCTGCAGGCGCAGGATGGTCGATTGCGCATTGGCCTTCGGCGTGCCGAATCCGCTGGTCAAGGCCAGACGCAAGGTCACGCTGCCTGAAACCAGTTGCTGGCGATTGCCGTAGTAGTTGGCTTCGACCTTGTATTTGCCCGGGATTGCCGATTTCAGCATGAACTCCTCGGGCCCGTAACCCGATGTGAGATCCGCCGACATGCGTCCGCCCTGGCGGGTCAGGCGATTTCCGTAGTAGGCGCGCTCGCCATTCGGATCGGTCACCCAGAGGTCCATGTCGGAGTTGTCCGCATCCCAGTTCAGGACCACGCGCAGATCGACCGGGAGATTGCGCAGCAGGCGTTCATCGAATCGCGAGACATCGATCTCGCCCCCATGCATCGCGATCAAGGCATTCATTTCGGTCAGCGCGATCAGGCCGATTTCGGCGAAGCGACCATCCCACTCGCGTCGCGCGACCTCGTACAGCGCATCGGCGGCCTTCTGGTACTCGCCGATATCCGCATAGGCGAGTCCGAGATCACGGAAGGACTGCGGCTCGAACGGCGCCAGGTCGCGCACCTGCTCGAACAACGGCACCGCGAGTTCAGGCTTGCCGGCCTGCAGGAGCCGGTAGCCGAGGATGCGCAGGATCGCGCGGTTCTCGAGATCCATCTCGGCCAGGTTCGACAGGACGCGCAAGGCCAGCGTTGCCTGCCTGCGTTCGAACAGCAGGTCAGCCGCATCGAGGTAGTAGGCGCTGCTGTTGATCCAGTCGGCACGCTCGTCGAGATAGATCGGGTAAAGGTCGTCAGCTGACGCTTCACGCAAGCGCGCGAGATACGGCGCATCCGGCGTCCATTTCTTCAGGCCGATGCGAATTGGCGTCACCGCATCCGGGGATCCGGCCGCAACGCGCTTGTCGGCGTCGTCCGCTTTTCCGGAAGCCGATGCCATGACCGAATCCGCCGCACCGGCAGCCAATTCCATCGGCGCAGCATCCGCAGGAAGAGGCGGCGAAGCCGCTGCGGGTCGGGGCGCAGCCGTTTCCTGACGCATCGCGCGGGCTTCCGGTTCTGCATTGCCCGTCTGCATGGACAGCACGTGCGGTTCTCGCGACTTCGGAAAATCACGCGTCCACCAGGCCACCTTGTTGCTGTACTCGCGGACGATCTGCTGCAGATGGGCGTCGAGGCGCTCGCGCTCGCTGCGTGCGTTCGTCGCCCTCAACGCGTCGTAACGCGCGCGCAGCGACGCAGGGGGCTCGATGTCGTGACTGAGATAGTCGGCGACGTCATCGAGGACGATCAGCGAGGTCTCGCGCGTCAGCAGGCCGAAGGCAAGGCCAAGCCGGCATATCTCGGCGCGATTGCGCGTGGAATCCTCGTCCAGGCGATCGATCTTCATGCGCGCCCATTGCCGCGCGACCAACGGGATTTCCGCGGAGTCCGTCGACCACGCGCTGTCCTTGCCGATCGCCACGGCAACGGCACGCAGGCGTCCGTCGGGCTCGACCAGTTTCACTTCCAGCCTGGCCGGCAGCTCTCCGCGGAAGCGGCCGGTGATGCGCAGCCGACCGTGCGCGATGGCCTGTTCGTCGACCAGCAGTTCGCCATCACCATCCGCACCGAGCGCTGCCACCCCGGTGCGATCCTGCAGCAATGCATCGATGGCGACCTGGCGATCCCCGACCAGGTCGATCAGCGCTCCGCGACCCGGACCAGCACCGGCGCGCGCGATCCGGCGCAACAGGCTGCGGTTCGCCGATGCGGAGGCGAGCACCGGGTAAATGCGTGCAGCGTGGTTTCCGACCGATGCGGATTCACGACGCGCACCGTAATTGGCGAGGCCGTCGCTGAACACGAGAATTTCCTTGATGCCCGCATCGAACTGCCAGCCATCGAGATTGCTGGCGCCGTCGTAGCGCGTCTCCTGCAATGCGCTTTTCAGGGCACTCCAATCGCCATCGGTGATCGCGAATGTCCGCGCCGGCTCAGCCACGTCGCGGACCTCGATCAACTTGACCGACCCAGTGCCCATCGCATGGAAGTACGCGTCGAGCAGTGCAAATTCGGCGGCATGGTCGCGCAGGCGTCCGGACAGCGAACTGTCCCAGACGATGCCGACCTGCCCTGGAATCCTGCGCATCGAATGGCGCACGCTGACTGGCGCATCGAACTGCAGCCAGCTCTCGCCGCGCCAGCGCTGCACGTTCGCCGCGACCGCGCCCGATCCGGCATTGCGATCGGGAATCGTGATCTCGACCCAGCCGCGTTGATCGAAGTCGTCGCGCTCGATCCCGCCGCGATACCAGTTGCCGCGCGCCTGCAGATCGATCACCGCACCGTCCGGCAGCGAGGCAAGCGGCGCGCCTGACGGCGATGACACCAGGACGTCCAGCGAGAACCTGGGCAACGCCTTCGCGTGGGCCAAGGCGAGCCGGTAGCGATACCGACCTTTCGATGCGTCGAGCCGCTCACTGTAGTGGACGACGACGCGCCGCGTGCCATGCGCAGGCAACGGATAGACGCGCAGGCGGAAATTCTCGCCGGCAGTCGTTTCAAGCAGGGCCGGATCGACGCGACGACGGATCACCTCCTCGAACACTTCCTTGCCCTTGGCCTTTTCGACAGGCACTGCTTCACGCAGTTCGCCGCCGATGTCGAGGGCGAATCCATCGATTTCCTGCCCGGCCAGCAACGGAAACTGCAGCTCGCCTTCGAGCACCCGGTCATTCGGATTGGCGAACAGCATCTCGACGCGCGTGCGCGCCATGCCGGACATGATTTCAGTGCGCAACTGCAACGATCGCAACTCGATCGGCCCGGCGACAGGCCCTGCATCGATGCGGATCGCGGGCGGCAAGGGCGGTGCATCAATCGCGATCGTCCGCGATTGAGCCTGCGCCGAGCCGAGGAGGAGCAGCAACGAATACAACGCGCGAGTCGCAATCGATGGGTTCATGGAGTACATGCCGATGAGGGAGAGAGGCAAACGTTTCCGTTGCCGGATTCTCCAACGCGGAGGTGTCGCTGCCGGGGTCGAGCACGCGCGAAACGGCCCGGATTCCGCGAGCTCGGCGGCCGGGGCAATCGTCGGGATTGGAGAGTCGAGAAAAAAGTGGGCGGCGGGTTCGGGGAGGAACCCGCCGCCCGGGACGACGTCGTGGGGAGGGGAGGTACGACGCCGTCCTGACAGTCGGGTGACGGGCAGCACTGGCTGCGATGCATCACCCTGGAGAACGCACCCCTGATCTGGGGATGACTTCCCGGGCCACAAGGGCTGCGACATTCCGTCGCGCGGATGAGGCCCGCAGGATCGAAGAACACCGGCGGAGACGTACCCATATCGAGATCACACTGGGTCGGGAAATGGGCCATCTCGAAGTTTTCAGTCGAAATCGCGACCTCGAGACCGGGTTCAGGGAACTTGCCGTCGACATTCGGCCTCTGCAAACACGGATCTGCGCGACATTGGGCGGGAAATGCTCATGCGCGCCATCGCCAGGCCGTGGCGCGACTTGCAGCGTCCGAATGTCAATCGATCCGATTTGTTGTCAACATCCACACAATCGTCATAGCCGACAGGTGGCCATTCGATGAACCTCCGGGACCTGAGATATCTGGTCGCTCTTGCCGAGCACAAGCATTTTGGTCGAGCCGCCGAAGCGTCCTTTGTCAGCCAGCCCACGCTGTCGACCCAGATCATGAAGCTCGAAGGTGAACTGGGCGTTTCCCTCGTCGAGCGCACGCCGCGCAAGGTCCTGCTGACCGAAGTCGGCAGGGAAATCGTGCAGCGCGCGCGCGAGGTCCTCAACGAAGTCGAGCAGATCAAGCTGATCGCGCGACGTACGCTCGATCCTGAATCCGGAACGCTGCGACTCGGCATTTTCCCGACCCTGGGACCCTACCTGCTGCCGCATGTCGTGCCGCAGATCCGCGATCGCTTTCCTCGCCTGGAGTTGCTGCTGATCGAGGAAAAGACGGAAGTCATCCTGCGCCAGTTGCGCGAAGGTCGCCTCGATGCAGGCATCCTCGCCCTGCCCCTCAACGACCAGCAGTTGCACTGCGAATTCCTGTTCGAGGAACCGTTCGTCGTAGCCGTTCCCGAGGGCAACAGCCTCACCGAACACCGTTCGCTTGATCTCGACGATCTCGCCGAACAGAGCGTGCTGCTGCTCGAGGATGGCCACTGCCTGCGCGACCAGGCCCTCGAGGTCTGCCAACTGGCCGGTGCCAGCGAGAAATCGGGCTTTCGCGCGACCAGTCTCGAGACCTTGCGCCAGATGGTCGCGGCGAACGTCGGCATCACCTTGCTGCCGATGCTCGCGGTCAAGCCGCCCGTGCCGCAGGTCGCGCACGTGCGCCTGATCCCTTTCCGTGGCGACGCACCGAGCCGACGCATTGCGATGGTCTGGCGCAAGAGTTCGGCGGTGGGTGGCTTCCTGCGCGCGTTTTCAAGCCTGTTCCGCAACCTGCCAAAAGGCCTTTTCGAGCCCCCGAAGTAACCGCCGCCTTCATCTGGCGGAATCACGGCAAGGCTGCAATGCCACAGGAACGGCGCCGTCGACCATCCGTGCACGAATGGCGCTGATTTGAGAATACCGGCCTTATCAGCTAGCGTGGCCGGATGCCGGCGTGGAAACGCGCGGGCGCCCACTTGATGGAGTCGTCGTGAACAGCAATACCTCGCAAATCACCTTGTCCAGCCTCGATCTCGAACGCATCGAGGAACTGCTCGAGCTTCCGCTCTATCGCAACTTCGTTGGCGCTGACGCGTTGCGCAGCGAGCTTGCCCGCGCCGAGATCGTGGAACCGGACCAGGTGCCGGCCGATCTCGTGACAATGAACTCGGTGGCTCGCGTCGAGGACGTGGTTACCGGCGAATCGCACGAACTCACCCTGGTCTACCCGCGCGAAGCGGACGGCTCGCCAGGCAAGGTGTCCGTGTTCGCGCCGGTCGGCAGCGCGATGCTTGGTTTGCGGGTCGGCCAGTCGATCGAATGGCAGGTGCCGGCCGGACGCAAGTTGCGCCTGCGTGTCACCGCCATCGCCTACCAGCCCGAGGCCAGCGGACACCTGCATCGCTGAGCGCAGCGCCCAAGTCGACGCAATCCGAAAAGGCCTGGAATTCCGGGCCTTTTCAGCATTGGCGACTCACGCTACCGAGGCCTTGTGCCCCGCGGATGCGAAATGCGCGCGAGCGAGCGCCGCTTCGATGTCACGGACGAGATCGGTTTCGTCCTCGATGCCTACCGACACGCGCAGCAGGCCGTCCGCGATACCGGCTCGACGACGCGCTTCTGGCGCCATCGCCGCGTGCGTCATTCCGGCTGGATGGCAAATCAGGCTTTCGACACCTCCCAGCGATTCGGCAAGGGTGAAATGGCGCAGTCCCTCGACAAAGCTGCGCGCCGCCGCCTCGCCCCCTTCAAGCTCGAAGCTGAGCATTGCGCCAAAGCCCGATTGCTGGCGCTTCGCCAATGCGTGGCCCGGATGGCTGGCCAGGCCAGGATAGTGGACGACCCGCACGGCCGGATGCGCGTCCAGCAGCCCGGCCAGCACGCCCGCGTTCGCCTCGTGCACGGCGAAACGCGCCTTCAGCGTGCGCAGGCCACGCAAGGTCAGATAGCTGTCGAAAGGCGCGCCCGACAGACCGAGGCAATTGCACCACCAAGCGAGCTTTTCGCCGAGCGCCGCCTCACGCCAGAGCACGGCACCGCCGACAACATCGGAGTGCCCGTTGATGTACTTGGTCGTCGAGTGGACGACGACATCGGCATTGAACTGAAACGGTTGCTGCAGCAACGGGGACAGAAACGTGTTGTCGACCGCAGCCAGGGCGCCGACGGCATGCGCGGACTCGACGACGTGACGGATGTCGGTGATGCGCAACAGCGGGTTGGACGGCGTCTCGATCCAGACCAGCTTCGGTCGTTCAGCCAGCGCAGCCGCGAGCGCCTGCGGGTCGTGGAAATCGACAAATACCACGCGATACTGGCCGCGGCCCGCCTGTGCATTGAACAGGCGCCATGTCCCGCCGTAGCAGTCGTGCGGCGCAACCAGCAGGTCGCCAGGGTCGAGCAAGGCGGCGACCAGCGTGACCGCTGCCATGCCGGTTGCCGTGATCGCGCAGCCTTGTGCACCTTCGAGTTCGGCCAGTGCCGCGGCAAGCGTGTCGCGCGTGGGATTTCCGGAGCGCGTGTAGTCGTATTGGCGCTTCGTCCCAAAGCCGGCAAAACTGAAATTGCTCGACAGGTAGAGGGGCGGCATCACCGCACCGAAGGTCGGGTCGCCATCGACGCCGGATCGCACGGCCGTGGTGGCAGGAAGCGGCGCGCTCATGCCACAGCCTCCGTGATCAGGGCGTCATGCAGGACGCGGGCGATCGCGCCTTCCTCCTTGAGGAACGCGTCGTGTCCGAACGGCGATGAGATGTTCCTCAGCCGGGCGTGGCTGCCGATGCGGCGCACGAAATCCCCCGCCAGCGAAACCGGCACGAGCAGGTCCTCGGCTATCGCGACGATGGTCGTCGGCGCGAGGATCGATCCGGGATCGCCCTGATGATGATCGAGCGACCGAGACAGGCAAAGGAAGCTCGACGCGCTGAAGCGCGTCAGGAAACGCTCGCCATGCGCGGCGAGCCAGCTGAGCACGCCACTCGACGGATCGGATTCGCCAAACTGGCTTTCGAGCCCGATCGGCGTGCGATAGCCGAGAACGGCAAGCTGGCGCGCGCGCGCCAGGGCGCTGCGGCGATCCTGTGCGGTCCGCGCCGATTCGATGCCAGCGCGCTGCAAGGTGCGCAAGGCCAGCGCCCAAGGACTTGCCCGATGCGCCGCACCGATCACGATCAGGCGCGCGAGTCGGCTGCCGAGGAGGCTGGCCAGATGCTGGCCGACGCAGCCACCATAGGATGAGCCGACCACGGCATCGACCTGGGCCAGGCCCAGGTGGTTGAGCAACAGCAGGATGGCGTTGGCCTGATCGAGGCTGTCGATCGGCACGAACTCGTCGTCGTTGCGCGGACCCGTGGAGGCGTCCGAGCCACCGATCCAGTCGACCGAGATCAGGCGATGACGCCGCGGATCAAGGGCCAGCCCCGGCCCACACTGCGCGGCCCACCAGCCGGCAAGGTCGCGCCCGGCGGAAATTCCACCGAGAACGACGACCGCAGGCGCGTGCGGCTCGCCCCAGCACTGCCAGGCGAGCACACCGCCATCGAGTTGCAGCCCGCAAGCCAGATTGAATCCATGCAGACGAAGTACGCCGCGCTTGAACGCAGGAGAGACGTCCGCAGACGCCGGATTGCTGATCCTGATTGCCGTCATGACACCCTCTTCCGTTGCGAACACGGAGGAGCGGCATTCCGCCGGACGGAACGCAGCTCATCTCCCGGGACGATTCCCGCTGGAGTTGGCACCGTCAGCGACATCGCTGTGGTTGCCTCGGCATCAAAGGGCCAGTCCCTCCGCCGATCTCGATGAACGGCGTGGACTTTAACTTCGTCAAGTTTGGACGTCAAGACGTATAGACGTCTATTTCAATCTGATCAATCGTAGACGACCACGGAATGCAGGGGGCTCGCTCGACTCCAGCGCGATCGTCCCTTCAGCGCAGCGAGCTCGATGACCACGGCCGCCCCGACGATCTCCCCGCCGCCTTGTGCCACGAGGTCGACCGCCGCTGCGAGGGTGCCGCCGGTCGCGAGCACGTCGTCGACGATCAGCACGCGTTCTCCCGCCCGCAAGGCGTCCGCATGCATTTCAAGGCGATCGTTGCCGTATTCGAGGGCATATTCGACGCCGATTCTGGCCCCCGGCAGCTTTCCAGGCTTTCGTAGCGGAACAAGCCCGCAACCCAGCGCCAGAGCGGCCGCTGCGCCGAAAATGAAACCGCGCGCCTCGATCCCGCAGATGCGCGTGATGCCATGGCCGCGGAACGGATCGACCAGTTGCCCGATCGCCGCGGCGAATCCCTCGGCATCGCCCATCAGCGGAGTCAGGTCCTTGAAGTCGATGCCGGGCTTCGGGAAATCCGCGATGTCACGGATCCATCGATTGATGTTCATGCATCCCCCTTGGTTGCAGCAGGCGCGCCCGCTCCGGCGCGGTAGGAGCCGATGAAGATACCCAGCATCGACAGGACGATGCCGACCCAGTCCGTTGCCCCGGTCAACCGGTTGAACAGGATCACATCAAGCACGAATGAAAGTGCCGGCTGCAGGAGCAGAAGCAAGCCGATCGTCGATGCGGGCAGATTCGGCATCGCACGCAGCAGCAGGATCCAGCCGAACACCTGGCCGATCAAGGCGAGCCCGATCAATGACCACCAGGACTGCGCGTCAGGCAGGGCCAGGCTCTCGTCTTCGATGAAGACGATCAGGCCGAGGATTGCGGCGCAGAGCAGGGACAGTACGCAAAGCAACTGCGCAGGCTGCAGTTGGACCCGACCGCTGCGCTGCGCATGACGTGTCGACAGCATGTAGACCGCATAGGCCACGCCAGTGAGCAGGCCGAGGAGGATGCCGAGCCGATAGGCGTCGCCGAGGCTCGACCAGTCGATGCCGACGAGCAGGTACAGCCCGGCGAACGCGAGTGCCACGCCGCCGAGGAAACGCAAGCCGAGATGCTCCCGGTAAACCAGCCAGCCGGCCAGAGCCATGACGAAGACCTGGAAGTTGCCGAGCAGGGTTGCCAATCCGGGACCGACCAGCAGGATGCTCCGATGCCAGAGCATGAGGTCGAGCGCGAAAGCCAGCGCCGGCAGCAGCAACCAGAACAGATCGCCGATCCGCACACGCTGCCAGCGACGCAACGCAACGAGGCCGACCAGCAGGATCAGGCCACCAAACGCCATGCGATAGAACGCGGAAACGGTCGGCCCGACATGCGCCAGCTTGACGAAAATGCTGGTCGTGCTGATCAGCGCGGCGCCACCGACCATCTGGATCAGGGCAAGGCGTGGCAGGGCGGTACGGCTCACGCCGCGCGTTCCATCAGGTCGTGGCTCCGGGCTATCGGCTCAGCGCGCCGCAAGCGTCGGCAGGTCGAAGAAGCGGCCATCGGTCGGGTCCACCTCGGCGCGCAGGGCCGCATCGATCTCGCCGACGATCGGCTGCGCCTTTTCGATGTCGATGTTCGCCACCATCACGTTGACCAGGCCCGAAACCGGCAGTTCGCCCATGCCCCCGGTCAGGAATTCACCGTTTACGAAGGCCATTATTCCGGCGTCCTCGAGTGCGACCTTGACCAGATTGGCGTCGATGATCGTGGCGGCTCGGTAGACGATCTGCATGGCGGCTGGTCCGGGGGCAATGAGCCATGGTAACCAAGCTTTACGATTCCCGCGCCAATCATCGCGTTAAAGCGCTATGATCCGCGCGCAACTGTCCCCGGTGCAGGATCGCGCCTGGCGGATGGCAGGGGGCGCAACGCAGACGCAGACCAGTGAAGGCCTGCGTTTTTCTTGTCGATGGATCACCCCCTGCAGGCCCGATCGATTTGATCAGCAAGAGCTTCCCGGAAGACGTCTTTGCCGAACGCATCCGCGAGTGCCTGCTCGAGTTGCTGGTCGAGCGTGGCCCGGGCCGCACGATATGCGTCAGCGAAGCCGCACAGACGCTGGCCCTGCGCATCGGCTACCACTGGCATGACCTCATGCGACCTGTGCGCACGATTGCGGCCGGGCTGACCGAAGATGGATTGATCGAAGCCTTGCAACACGAGGAAGTCGTCGATATCCGCGTCGCCCGGGGCCCGGTTCGCCTGCGCCTGCGCGCCTTGCCCGGTCAGCGCAACGCCCAGATGGGTTGAAGGCGGGGATCCGAGATCCGGGCTGGGGGAGTCGAAAGCGCCACGGCTTGTTTCGGGACTCACCGACGCGTGATCCCGCTCCCGATGTCCCGAACGCCTCATCCCGCATCCCCAATCCGGCCCCCAGCAGTTAAACTTGCCGATTGACCATCTGGCGCCTCGCGCGGATCCATCGGCATGACAGAAGCGACCACCCCGACCAATTTCATCCGCCAGATCGTCGCTGCCGACAAGGCCAGCGGCAAGCACGCCGGCAAGGTGATCACCCGTTTCCCGCCCGAGCCGAATGGCTACCTGCACCTCGGCCACGCCAAGAGCATCTGCCTCAATTTCGGCATCGCCCGCGACTACGCGGGCACCTGCAATTTGCGTTTCGATGACACCAATCCGGCGCGCGAGGACATCGAGTTCGTCGAGGCCATTCGCGAGGACGTTCGCTGGCTCGGCCTGGAATGGGCCGAACAACGGCATGCCTCGGACTATTTCGAGGTGTTCTATCGCTGCGCGCTGAAATTGATCGCGGACGGCAAGGCCTATGTCTGCGATCTCGATGCCGAGGAGGTGCGCGCGTATCGCGGCACGCTGACCGAACCGGGGCGCAATTCACCCTACCGCGAGCGAACGGTTGCCGAAAACCTCGATCTTTTCCAGCGCATGCGTGCCGGCGAATTCGAGGACGGCGCGCGCACCCTGCGCGCGAAGATCGACATGGCCTCGGGCAACATCAACCTGCGCGATCCGGCGATCTACCGCATCCGCAAGCAGGCCCACCAGAACACCGGCGATGCCTGGCCGATCTATCCGATGTACGACTACGCGCACTGCATTTCCGACGCGGTCGAAGGCATCACGCATTCGCTGTGCACGCTGGAGTTCGAGGATCACCGACCGCTGTATGACTGGTGCCTCGACCAGATCAACCTGCCCGCCCACCCGGAACTGGCCGAATCGATCGTCGCCGCGGGCCTCAGCTACGCGCCAAGTCGACCGCAGCAGATCGAGTTTGCGCGCGGCAACCTCGATTTCACCGTGATGAGCAAGCGCAAGCTGATGGCCCTGGTCCAGGACAGGCTGGTCGACGGCTGGGACGATCCACGCATGCCGACCCTGACCGGCGCGCGCCGTCGCGGATTCCCGGCTGCCGCGATCCGGCTGTTCTGGGAACGTGCCGGCATCAGCAAGCAGAATTCGGTCATCGAGTACGGCGTGCTCGAGGGTTGCGTGCGTGAAGTGCTCGATGCCACGGCCGCGCGTCGCATGGGCGTGATCAATCCGCTGCGGCTCGTCCTGCAGAATCTCGCCGATGACCACATCGAAGTGCTGGATTTCCCGAATCACCCGAAGGACGAGGCGTTTGGTCGTCGCAACGTGCAGTTCTCGCGCGAACTCTGGATCGAGCGTGACGATTTCCTCGAAGAGCCGATCAAGGGATTCCATCGCCTCGTTCCTGGCGGGGAAGTGCGCCTGCGCGGCGCCGGCATCATCCGTTGCGACGAAGTCGTCAAATCCGCCACGGGTGAAGTCATCGAACTGCGCTGCACGCTCGATGCCGATACCCGTCCCGGCGGCAGCGGCGCCGACCGCAAGGTCAAGGGAACCATTCATTGGGTCGATGCGCGCTCGGCCGTCGCCGCCGAAGTTCGCCTGTACGATCGCCTGTTCGATGTCGCCGATCCTGACGACGACACGGATGGCAAGACCTATCGCGATCACCTGAATCCCGGATCACGCCGGATAATCCGCGCGTGGCTCGAGGCAGGGCTCGCCGGGGCGGCCCGGGAATCGACCTGGCAGTTCGAACGACTCGGCTACTTTGTCGCGGATCGGCACGACCACGCAGCCGCAGCGCCGGTCTTCAATCGCGTCGTGACCTTGCGCGACACCTGGGTCAAGCCGGCCAAGTGAACGATCACGATCGCATCGAGCTGATCCTGCCGGACTGGATCGACCGGGATATCGACTTCGCGCGTCGCTACCACGATGACGAGTCGCGTATGGGACTCGCGATCGGCCTGGCCCGTCGCAACGTCGAACTCGGCAGCGGCGGTCCGTTTGGCGCGGCGATCTTCCGCAGCGATGGCGAACTGGTCGCAGCGGGCGTCAATCGCGTCGTGCCCCAACAATGCTCTGTCGCGCATGCCGAGATGATGGCCTTCATGAGCGCGCAGAAGCGCCTCGGTCGGTACCGCGTGAATGACGATGGTGAAAAATACATACTCGCGACCAGCGCCCAACCTTGCGCCATGTGCTACGGCGCAAGCTTCTGGGCCGGTATCGATGCGCTCGTCATCGGTGCGCGCGCCGAGGACGTGATGGAACTCAGCGCGTTCGACGAAGGCCCGCTGCCGGCCGACTGGATCGGCGAACTCGGGAAGCGCGGCATCGAAGTGCGCCGCGATGTCCTTCGCGATCAGGCACGCGGCGTGTTCGAGCTGTATCGTTCGAGCGCCGGCGCAAGCTATTGAGTCCGTCGAACGTGACGCTGCGTTCATGACTGTCGCGGCACGCAGCTTCCTCGCCTACTGCCGTCCCGGTTTTGAAGGCGAATGCGCGCAGGAACTCGCCGCGCACGACTCCATTCTCGCCACAGGCGGATTCGCACGCAGCCAGCGCAGCAGCGGCTACGTCGAATTCGTGCTGCCGGATGCGGAGGCGGCGAAGCGTTTCGCCGAAGCGGTGCACTGGCGTGAGCTCGCCTTCGCGCGCCAGCTGTTGCGGGTGAAGGCAAGGATCGATGGCCTGCCGCGCGAAGACCGTCTTGCCGTGCTGATGCCGGCAATCCGTGCCGGCGGTCGCCGCTATCGCGATGCATGGATCGAGTCGCCGGACAACGACGCGGCGCGCGAGCTGGCCGGCCTCTGCCGGTCGCTCAACAATGCCTTGATCGCCGCGCTGAAGCGCGAGGGCCTGATCGACCCGCAATCGCCCTGGCGGTTGCATGTCTGCCTCACGGATGCGCAGACAGCCTTCGTCGCCGATGCCGACATCGCGAAAACCTCGGCCTGGCCCGGCGGCATACCGCGCCTGCGTTTTCCGTCCGCGGCACCCAGCCGCTCGACGCTCAAGCTCGAAGAGGCCCTGCTGACCCTGCTCGATGCCGATGAGCGGGAACGCTGGCTCAAGCCCGGCATGAGTGGCGTCGATCTCGGTGCGGCACCGGGCGGCTGGACCTGGCAACTCGTGCGCCGCGCGATCCGCGTGACTGCGGTCGACAACGGTCCGATGGACCAGGCGCTGATCGATTCGGGCATGGTCATCCATCTGCGCGAGGATGGTTTCCGCTATCGACCACCGAACCCGGTCGACTGGCTGGTCTGCGACATGGTCGAGCAACCACGACGCGTCGCGGCGCGCATGGCCGAATGGCTGGCCGGAGGCTGGTGTCGCTTCGCCATCTTCAACCTCAAGCTGCCGATGAAGAAGCGCTATGACGAGGTTCAGCTGTGCCGCGATACGGTCGAACAAGCCGTCGCGGCAGCAGGTCGGCACGTCGAATGGCGTGCTCGCCAGCTCTACCACGATCGCGAAGAGATCACGGTTTTTTCCCGCCTGCACTGAGCACGCAGGCCGGATCCGGGCGCTGGTCCTCATGCCGTGAAACATCGGTGTAAGACCGCGCCGCCAAAATTCCAGGTCGTTTCACTCCAGCGGGGTTAGTTCGATGCACCGATCCACGATAAATCTCATTGCGGGCATTCTGCTCGCGACAAGCGCCAGCGCCGCGCATGCCGCGGTGGTCATCAGCCAGGTGTATGGCGGCGGCGGCAACAGCGGCTCGGTCTATACCAACGATTTCATCGAGTTGTTCAACGCGGGCAGCGCGCAGCAAAACCTGAATGGATGGGCAGTGCAGTATGCCGCGGCGACCGGCACGTCATGGCAGGTGACCAACCTCGGCAACGTCAACCTGCAGCCTGGGCAGTACTATCTCGTCCAGCAGGCCGCAGGCACCAGCGGGACGACGCCGCTGCCGACTCCGGATGCGACCGGAAACGTGCCGATGCAGGCATCCAACGTCAAGGTCGCACTGACCAGTACGACGACAGCGCTCGCGGGCGCTTGTCCGAATGATGCCAGCGTCGTTGATTTCGTCGGTACCGGAACGGCGAATTGCCCGAACCCTGCCGGTGCGATGTCGGCCATCAACGCCGCCATCCGCAAGACCGGCGGCTGCACGAACAGCGGCAACAACACCAACGATTTCGCTATTGCGGCGGCGACCCCGCGCAATACCTCGAGTCCCACCGCACAATGCCCGAGCTCAGGCATTCCCGCGATCAGCGTCGCCAATATCGCGCTGGCGGAAGGCAATACGGCCAGCACCCCGTTCCAGTTCACCGTGCAGCTGAGCGAACCGGCCCCGACCGGCGGCATCACGTTCAACTACGCGACTGCGGATGGAACAGCCATCGCCGGCACCGACTATGTGGCCGCCAGCGGCAGCGGATCGATCGCACCGACGCAAAGCTCGACCACGATCACGATCAGCGTGATCGGGAACGCCACTCCACAAGGCGATCGCAGCTTCGCGCTCAACCTCAGTGCAGTCAGTGGTGCCGTTCCGGCCACCGTGGCCGCGACCGCAACCATCCAGGATGACGACATCGGCACCTATGCAATTCACGACATCCAGGGCTCCGGTGCCAGCTCGCCGATCGACGGACAACGCATCCACGCCGTGGGCAACATCGTCACGGCAGTCGGTCCGGCCGGCTTCTTCATGCAGGCCAAGGACACGGCGGTCGATGCCTCTGCCCTGACTTCGGAAGGTATCTACGTATTCACGAGTTCGACGCCGACCGTACTGGTCGGCACCGAAGTGGATCTCACCGCCAATGTCGTCGAGTACTTCGGCATGACCGAACTCAACGCGGTCAGTGGCCTGGTCGCGGTCTCGACCGGCAACCCGCTGCCCACACCAGTCACTTTTGACGCCAGCACACCGTCGCAGGACGTCAATGCGCTGAGTTGCGGGACGACCAATTTCGAATGCTTCGAGGGCATGCGCGTGCAAATCGGCAACGGCATCGTCGCGCGCGCCAACCCGTATTTTGCGAGCGACAACTATGCCCAGGTCTTCGTTTCCGCATCGGGCACGCGTTCGCTGCGCAGTCCGGGAACGCTCTATCCGCTCGCGCCGGGCGCCGGCAACCCCGCTGCGGGCATGTTCAACGGCAATCCGCACATCTTCGAATTCGACGCCGATGCGCTCGGTGCTGTGCCGTTGAACACGGCGATCACGGGCGGCACACGCTTCAGCGCGACCGGCGTGCTCGCCTACAACTTCGGCGACTACGAAGTCTGGCCAACCAACTATGCGGTGACCGAGGCCAACGTGATCCCGCGCCCGGTCAAGCCGGGCCAGCTCGGCAAGGAATTGCGCATCGGCAGCTTCAACGTGCTTCGCCTGTGCGACACGATCGCGAACACGACGTTCGAATGCGGCGATGGCGGAGAGCCCGATGCGAACGCATTGGCCCTCAAGGTGTCGCGCCTGTCGGATCATGTGCGCAACGTGCTCAATACGCCCGATATGCTCGGCGTCATCGAAGTCGAGAACATCACGGTCCTGCAGATGCTCGCCGACAAGATCACGAGCGATTCCGGAATCACCTATACGGCCTACCTCGCGGAAGGCAATGACGGCGGCGGCATCGACGTCGGCTACCTGGTCCGCGCCGACCGCATCAGCAACGTCGTGATCACCCAGCTCGACAAGAACGAGACCTGGGTCGATCCACGCGACGGCCTGATGCACGAACTGCATGACCGTCCTTCGCTGAAGCTCGAAGGCACGTTCGACGGCCTCGCGTTCGCCACGATCGTGGTCCATCCGAAATCGCGCAGTTGCGTCGATGCACCGACCGGTGCGAACTGCACCCAGGCCGATGTCGATCGCAATCGCCTGAAGCGCTTCACCCAGGCGCGCTCGATCGCAACGCGCGTGCAACAGGAGCAGGTCGCGCAGCCGAACCGACCACTGCTCGTGATCGGCGATTTCAACGACTACCAGTTCAGTGACGGCTTCGTGCATATCACCGGCCTCATCGAAGGTCGCTACGACGATGCCGCCAACGTGATCGATCTGGGCGGCCCCAACATCGTCAATCCGCCGCTTTGGGATGCCGTGCATTCGCTGCCCGCCAATGAACAGTATTCGTTCCTGTTCACCGAGCAGTTCGGCGAGATCCTCGGCTATGCGCCGAGCGGGTCGTTCGACAAGGGACGTGACGTGCCGATCATGCAGGTACTCGATCACGCCCTGCTCAATGACCCGGCCCGGGCCTGGTTCGCAGGGTTCGAGTTCGGACGCGCCGATCTCGATGCGGCGGACGCCGATGAGCGGACGAGCACGACTTCGATCGGCGTCTCGGACCACGACGGTCTCGTCGTCCGGCTCGCCACCGACCGCATCTTCGCCGACAATTTCGACGGCCCCCGCTAAACCCGATCCGATCCGGGCTTCATGAAAAAGGCCGCGCGATTCAATCGCGCGGCACTTCTGCTTTGCTCAGCCGCTTGAAGTCGCGTAGAGCTGCTTGCGCGGCGCTCCGGTGATCGCGGCGGCCATGCGCGCCGCACGTGCGGGTGGCAGTTCCTCGCAGAGCAATGCGAACACGCGGCGTCCCTCGGCCAGGGTTGCGTCGGCATCCTCGCCACCGGCGCCTGCGACCAGCACGACGAATTCGCCGCGTTGCTGGTTCGCATCGGCGTGTAGCCGACGCAGGATTTCAACCGCACTACCCGAGAGCACGGTCTCGAACACCTTGGTCAGCTCGCGCGCGACCACGACGTGGCGCTCGGCGCCAAACACGCTGGCCACGTCATCGAGCATGGCCACGATGCGATGACTCGATTCGTAGAAGATCAGGGTGCGGGTATCGGCAACCAGTTCGCCGAGCCGCTCCCTGCGCGCTGCGGCCTTTGCCGCGAGGAATCCCTCGAAAACGAAACGGTCGCTTGGCAATCCGGCGACCGAGAGCGCAGCGATCGCCGCGCAGGGGCCGGGTACCGGGCTCACCTCGATGCCCGCTTCGCGCGCTGCACGCACGAGCCGGAAGCCCGGGTCGCTGATCAGCGGCGTTCCGGCATCGGAGATCAACGCGACATCGCCGCCACGCCGCAGGCCTTCGACGAGTCGCGCGACCTGTTCGCGCTCGTTGTGTTCGTGCAAGGCCACGGCCTGCGCGCGACTACCCACGCGCGCCAGCAGAGGACCGCTGTGTCGCGTGTCTTCCGCCGCGATCAGGGCCGCGCCACGGAGCACCTCGGCAGCTCGTGCCGAAAGATCGTCAAGATTGCCTATCGGTGTTGCGACTACCCAGAGACGCCCAGCCTGCTCGTTCATTGCCTGATTCCGGTCGCTGATGCCGCGAGAATAGCGGACCCTGGTGCGCCTCGTGGATTCCCCACTCCGTCATCCTGTGCGTCCGCCGGGCCGCCGCGCCTGCCTTCCGGGCTATCATCTGCCCACCTCATCGCGAAAATGTCGCCCATGCCTGTGCCTGTGTCGTCCGTGAGATCCATCAAGTATCTGGTGCCATTGCTGACCTTGCTGCTTGCCGCCTGCGCGACCACCGATGTCGCCGTGCGCAGCGGTACGTCCGCAGGCAATCATGCCGAGCAGCTCGCATCTGACGGAGAGCTCGATGCCGCCGCGCAGGAATTTCTCGCCCTTGCCGACGGCAGCAATGGTGCTGACAGCGCCCATTACCGATTGCGTGCGGCCGAGGTGTTGCGGGAAACCGGCGATCTCGATGCCGCGGCGCAGGCAATCGAGGCCATCCGGCGCAAGCGCCTGAGCGGAGACGAACCGCTGCGACTCGATCTGATCGATGCTGAAGTCGCGCTCAAGCGCGGCGATGCGCAACGCGCTTCGGCCTTGCTGGCAGCCAGCGAAGAGTCGATCCCGCCCGGGTTGCGTGTGCGCGTGCTCGAGCTGCGCGCGCGCGCGGCCGCTGCCAGTGGCGACCGTTTTGCCGCGGCACGGATTCGCGCGCAGCTCGACAGCGAGCTGGGCGGCCACGACCGCGACACCAATCGCGAACAGATCATCGAGACGCTGGGTGCACTCGACGATGCAAGCCTGAAGGCTCGCGCCGGTTCGCTGCGTCCGGATGATTCGCTGCTGCCATGGATCGAACAGGCATTGCGCCTGCGTGGCCAGACGTTGCCACGCGAGGTACCCCGTCCGCAGCGTCCGGTCGGCACCCTGATTCCCGATTCCAGCAACGGCATGCAGCGCGAAGGTTTCAACGAGGTCCGCCAGGTCGCCGTGATCCTGCCGCTGTCGGGGCAGGTTGCCGGTGTTTCGCAATCCATCCTCGATGGCTTTTTTGCCGCGTACTTCTCCGACGACAGTGGCGCGCGCCCCTTGCTGCGCACCTACGACGCCGGCAAGACGCCGCAGGATGCGATTGCCGCCTACCAGCAGGCCGTCGCCGACGGCGCCGGATTCGTCGTCGGGCCCTTGCTGCGCGAGGCTGTCGGCGAGCTGTTTCGCCAGTCGCTGCCGGTGCGCGTGCTCGCGCTGAATCATCCGGATACCGGCGAAGTTCCTCCCGCAGGCAGTGCGGAATTCGGCCTGCTGCCCGATGCCGAAGGCGCGCAAGCCGCCGAACGCATGCTCGACCTCGGCATCCTGCAGGCAGCGATCATCGCAGCCGATACCGATTGGGCCGAGCGGGCGACGCGTGCATTCCGCGCCCAGTTCGAGGCGCGCGGCGGCACGATCAGCGGTGAGGCGCGTGTTCGCGAAGGCGAGTTCAACTACCGGACCGCCATCCTGCAGGCCGCGCAGAAGATCGCCGACGTGAGTGCTCCCGAAGGCACTGGCCGGATCGCGCAGCCCGGCACGGGCATCTTCATCAGCATGCGACCGCAACAGGCCCGCTTGCTGCTTCCGCAACTCAAGCTTGGCGGAATCAATGCGCCGGTGTTCGCGACTTCCCATGTCAATTCCGGTGAAGTGAATCCGAGTCTCGACCGTGACCTGGACGGTGTCGAGTTCTGTGATGCGACCTGGCTGTTCTCACCGGTCCCGGGCCGACCGGATCGCAACGAGATCTCGCGCGATCTTTCGAGCGCGAGCGGACTCGGCGCGCGCCTGTTCGCGTTCGGCATGGATGCCTACGCCCTGTTGCCGTTCATGGACTGGTTGCTCGCCCATCCGGATACCTACCTCGATGGTGCGAGCGGCCAGCTTGCAGTCGACAGCTTCGGACGCATCCATCGTCTGCTGGCCTGGGCGCGCTTCAGCGACGGCGTGGCCAGGCCTTCGCAGGGCGCGCTCAGTCCGTTGACGGTGCCCTGATCGATCGATGCGAACGACTGGCGCACTGTTCGAGGATCTCGCTCTCGCCCATGCCGAACGATCGGGTCTGCAACTTCTCGCGCGCAATTTCAATTGCCGCTACGGCGAACTTGACCTGATCCTGCGTGAGCGCGACGTCGTCGTCTTCCTCGAAGTGCGCTACCGTCGTTCGCAAGGCTTCGGCGGTGCGCTCGATTCGGTCGGTGCGGGCAAGCGCGATCGCCTGATCAAGGCGGCCAGCGTGTATCTGCAGGGCCGGCCGGACCTGGCCCGGCAAGCCTGCCGGTTCGATGTGATGGCGTTCAGCGGGACTGCGCAGAATCCACTGATCGACTGGCAACGCAACGCCTTTGAAGCTTGAGGATTCAACCATGCGATCCATCGTTCGATCGATTACCGTCTTGATCCTGCTGATTGCGCCGCTGCTCAACGGCTGCATTGCCGTTGTCGCTACCGGTGCCGTGGCCACCGGATCGACCGTGCATGACCGGCGCGGCTTCGGTACCGTGGTGCAGGACAAGCGCATCCAGCTTGGCGCCTATGACACGATCAACAAGGACAAGGAACTCGTACTCCGCAACCGCGTGATGATCGCGGTCTACGGTGGCGTGATGTTGTTGATGGGCGAAGTGCGCACACCCGATCTCAAGCAGCGCGCCGAGCAGACCGTCAGCGGCTTCGAAGGCGTGACCCGGATCGCCAACGAGATCGACGTGCGTGAACCCGAGGGGTTCTGGTCGCGGCGCAACGACAACAAGATCACCGCGCGGGTCAAGCTCGCCCTGCTCGACGCGAGCAGCGTGCCGGGCTTCGATGCCACGCGGGTCAAGGTCAGCACGGCCCATCGCACGGTGTACCTGATGGGCCTGCTCAGCCACGAGGAGGACGAGATGGTCACCGAGATCGCACGCAACGTCCCCGGGGTGGAACGCGTGGTCAAGCTGTTCGAGTATCGTGGCGATTGAATCCTGCATTGCGGATCAGCATCGGCGGACGGACCGTCGATTTCGCTGCTGTCGAATGCGACGGGAATTGTGCGGAAACCCTTCCGGCTGTTCGATGACGCGATAGCCTCATGAAATTGTCAAACCCGACACTCGCATCCTTGCAGGCGATATTTCCTGCGGATGCGTTGAGCACCGATGCCGCCGAACGCGCGGTCTATGCCTACGACAATTCGCGGCGTGAGGCGATTCCCGATGCCGTCGTTTTTCCGACGACGCATGAGCAGGTCGTCGCCCTGGTCGGATTGTGTCGCGATCAGCGCATTCCGTTGACTGCTCGTGGACGCGGCACGAATACGACCGGCGCCAGTGTTCCGGTTTGCGCCGGTATCGTGGCCAGCTTCGAGCGCATGAACCGCATCCTGCGCATCGATCCGGACAACCGCCTGGCGATCGTCGAACCCGGAGTCCTGAATGCCGATCTGCAGGCCGCATTGAAGCCGCAGGGATTCTTCTGGGCGCCCGATCCGACCTCGGCTCCGTATTGCTCGATCGCCGGCAATATTGCCTGCAATGCCGGTGGTCCGCGCGCGGTGAAATACGGGGCGACGCGCGAGAACGTGCTCGCGCTGCGAGCCGTCAATGGTCGCGGCGAGGCGTTTCGTTGCGGCAAGCCGACCAGCAAGGGCGCCACCGGCTACGACCTGACCCGCCTGCTGATCGGATCGGAAGGCACGCTCGCAATCATCACCGAAGCCACGCTCCGGCTGACTCCGCTGGCGTCCGGCAAGCGCACCTTGCGCGCCACCTACGTCGACATCACCGCTGCGGCTGCCGCCGTCGCACGGATCATGGCGCAGCCGGTGACACCCTGCGCCCTCGAATACCTGGATGGCGAAGCGCTGCGACTCGCACGCAACCATGTCGGCGAATCGATCCCGGATGCCGGTGCGATGCTGATCATCGAGGTTGATGGCGATCCCGATACCCTTGCCACCGCGATCGATGCAATCAGCCGGGCTGCCAGTGGAACCGGCCTGATCGAACTGCACGCCGCGCACGACGCCGACGAGGTGGCCCGGCTCTGGGCAGCGCGCAAGGCGCTGTCCCCTGCGCTGCGCACGCTCGCCCCGAACAAGATCAACGAGGATGTGGTCGTTCCGGTCAGCCGGGTACCGGAGCTGGTCGCCGGCCTGAAGCAGATCTCGACGCGCCATGCGATACCGATCGTCACGTTCGGCCATGCCGGCAACGGCAATATCCACGTCAACCTGCTCTACCGCCCCGAGGATCCGGTCCAGTCGGCGAATGCCCCGGCATGCCTGTCCGAGGTCTTCGATCTGGTCTTCGCGCTCGATGGAGCCCTTTCCGGCGAGCACGGCATCGGCCTCGCCAAGCGCGAATTCATGCCGCGCGCGGTCGATCCGGTTGCGCTCGATCTGATGCAACGGATCAAGGCGCAGTTCGATCCCGAGGGCATACTCAATCCCGGCAAGCTGCTGCCCTAGAGCCGGGATTCTGGATTTGCAGTGACAGGCAACCTGCCTGCCCGTCAGAGTGTGATAGCCTGACCGGGACGCAACATGTCAACAACGCAAGATAATCATTGTAAATTTTTTAATACGGAGATTTGCGCCAATGCACAACCTGAAGTTCACTTCCAGATTTTTGCTTGCCGCCATCGCCGGCGCTGTTGCTGCTGCCGGAAGTGATTCGGCGCTGGCCTCCGAGCCGACCGGCAACCCCGCAGTGGATTGTCCCGCGCTGGCCAACAGCCTGCTTCGCGAACCCGCCTGGTACGCCGCCGACTGCAGGGGCTACTATCCGAGCCGCCCATCACAAGTCGTCAAGCATGCCGAGTCGCCCCTGGTGAACGGCGATCCCGCATTCCAGCTGGATCTTCGGGCCAACCCGAATGTGTTCAACGAGTTCGCGCTTCCCAACGCCAATGCGCCAAGCAACGCTCCGACGACGACGCTCGATTCGTTCGCCCTCGAGCATGACAATGCCACGGGCGTGCTGTGGGCCATTGAAAACGTGACGCTGGCGCTTGGCCAGGTCAACAAGGCCACCGGCGCCTTCACCGCGGGTCCGACCGTAACCGGCATAACCGGCAATGTGACCGGTCTTGCCTTCGTTGACTCCAATTCCACGTTCTACGTGTCGGCAGGTGATGGCACCGCGTCAACGATCTATTCGCTCGACAAGACCACCGGGGTCGCCACGGCAATCGGTGCGACCGGTACGGCGCTGATGATCGATATCGCCATCAACAATGCAGGTCAGATGTATGGCCACGACATCGGCACCGACTCCATCTATTCGATCAATACCTCGACCGGGGCTGCGACCTTGATTGGCCCCACCGGTGTCCTCGCCAATTTTGCCCAGTCGATCGACTTCGACAAGAGCACCGGCGTCCTTTACGCCTGGATCTACGAAGGCGCTGGCGTCAACCGCTTCGCCACCATCGACCTGGCCACCGGCACAGCCACGACGGTTTCAACCCCGACCAACCAGGAGTTGGAGGGGGCGTTGACACCGGTCAGCCTGCAAAGCTTCAGCGTCGACTGATGCTTGCCTGATTGCCGCAGTTGCAAAAAGGCGCCCCGAGGGTCGCCTTTTTGTTTCAGGAAATTTGATGGGCGGGGATCTCGATGGCTTTTACCCCCGGCGCGCCTGAGTCTGCCAACTACAAACCGGGACCTGCCCGATCCAGGAACAGCAGAACGCCCAGTACCAACCCCGCCAGCATCCCGGCGAAAGCGTCATCCAGCATCACGCCGAATCCACCCTTCACGCTTCGATCCGCCCACGAACAGGGCCAGGGCTTGATCACGTCGAACGCGCGGAACAGCAGGAACCCTGCGAGCAACCAGAGCCAATGCGCAGGCCACATCAGCAAGGGCAGCCAGGCAATCCACTGGCCGACGAATTCATCCCAGACGATCACGCCGGGATCACTGATCCGCAGTCGGTCGATGACCACATCCGATGCCCATATGCCAATGAGGAACGCCGTCACGATGAGCGCCACCACCCCGGCGATCGGCAATTCGCGCATCGCCAGCCACGGCAGCAACGCTGCCGCCGAGCCTGCCGTACCCGGCGCAAATGGACTGAAGCCTGAACCGAACCCGCTGGCGATCCAGCCCGCGGGATGACCGAGTACCGCACGACGTTGCTGCGCATCGAGTTTCATGTGAAATGCTCCCATCCCTTCGCTGCCACGTGCTTGCGCTGGCCATTCCGGTCGAGCACATGGACACCTGCTCCGGCGATCGCGCGGCCGATCCGGGAAACACGGCATCCGGTTTCCGCCATGCTCGCGAGCATCGCGGCGACGTTTGCCTCGGCGATCGTGAACACGAGCTCGTAGTCATCGCCACCGCCCATCTGCAATTCGCGGCAAACGCCTGTATCAAACTGGTCGAACAATGCGCTCGACCCCGGCAGGCAATCTTCGCCGATCTCGAACCCGACCGCGCTGGCTGCCGCGATGTGGCCGAGATCAGCCAGCAGACCATCCGACACATCAATGCAGGCGCTGGCCAGAGCGCGCAACGCGATACCAGCGGCAATGCGAGGGCTCGGTCGATGGAGGCGGGCGACCAGAAAATCGCGATCAGCATGATCAATCGATCCGCTTTCCAGCGAGCTCGCGCCAACGTGCTGCAGGCAACGCAATCCGCCTGCCGCGTCGCCCAGGGTCCCGGTCACGTACACGACGTCACCGATCCGCGCGCCGCCACGACGCATGGCACGCCCCGCCGGCACGAATCCATGCACGGTCAGGGTGATCGTCAATGGACCGCTCGTCGTGTCGCCACCGATCAGGGCAAGCTCATGCTGCGCGGCGAGTTCGGCGAAACCCTCGGCGAAGCGCGCGACGAAATCGGGATCGGCTGAAGGCAGCGTGATCGCGAGCGTTGCCCATGCAGGCGCGGCACCCATGGCGGCCAGATCGCTCAGATTGACCGCAAGGGACTTCCAGCCCAGATCAGCGGCCCCTGTCTCAAGCGGGAAATGCACGCCGGCAACCAGCGTGTCGGTGCAGATCACGAGTTCGTGCCCTGCCGGCACCTCGACCACGGCAGCGTCATCGCCAATGCCGACGCGCACGTCGGCGCGCGGCCAGGCACAACGCCGCTTGAGGATTTCGATGAGCTGGAATTCGGCCATCTCGGCGCTGCTGTCGCGGCCCGGCTGCGACGGCTCAGCGACCTCTGCCGCGATACTCGACGTCCCGCCACTGCCCGGCCAACTTGTCGAGCACACCGTTGACGTAGGTATGGCCCTGGTCGGCACCGAAGCGCTTGGTCACCTCAAGCGCTTCATTGATGATGACGCGATACGGCACATCGGGCCGATGGCGAAGCTCGTAGGCCGCGATGCGCATGACAGCGCGCTCGATCGGATCGACTTCGGATATCTCGCGGTCGATGTGCTGGCGGATGCCCGCATCGAGTTCGACCAGGTTCTTCTCGACGCCGCGCAGCAGATCCTCGAAGTACTCGAGATCGGCGATTTCCATGTCCTGTTCGTGGCGAAACTGCTCGATCACCTGGATCATGCGATTGCCGCCGACCTGCCAGGCATAGATCGCCTGCAGTGCGCGCCGGCGAGAACGCGAACGCGCAGCGAGATCGACGCCTTCGGGGCGATGCGGATGATTCACAGAATTCTCCAGAGATCGACCATTTCCAGCGCCGCCAGCGCGACTTCCTCGCCCTTGTTGCCATGTTTGCCACCGGCGCGCGCCTCGGCGTCGGCATGCTGCTCGACGGCGAGTACGCCATTCAACACCGGAAGACGAAACTCGACGGCGACGCGCATCAGGCCTTGCGAACATCCGTCGGCCACCTGTTCATAGTGGCGCGTATCGCCGCGCACCACACAGCCGAGCGCAAGGATTGCTGCGTGACCTGGGGACGCCGCCAGCTTCGCGGCTGCCACCGGAATTTCCCACGCGCCCGGCACGCGGACCAGATCGATCGCCTGCTCGGCCACGCCATGGTCAATCAAAGCCCGGCGCGCGCCCTCGACCAGGGCATCGACAATGCGCGGGTTCCACCGACTCGCGACGATGGCAAAGCGGGATTCAACATGGGCGCGGACGGTACCGCTGAAGACGGCCATCGGATCCTGGTCATGGAAAGGAGCGACGGCCGACAGCAGCCGTCAAGGGCGCGCAGTCTAACGGACGAACGCACTGATCCAAAACGTGAACCGTGGCACCGGGCCAGGCGCAATCGGCGTGACGGGCCGGGTCATGGCGACCGAGTGCCCCTCGACGGCAATCGCCCGCAATCGGACGACGATCAGTTCTCGAAGTCGAACAGGCTGGCCCGCGCGCGCGGATTCACGTGCAATCGCTTCGACGCCATCCTTGCCGACGGCTCGGAAGGCGGGTTGATGGCAGGGCATTCGCCCGAGCACGAGCGACCTGCGAGCACGTCTGCAGGCGCGACTCCGGCTGCTCGATCCGGCCACAGGATCGGGCGGGCGGGCGAAGTCGCCGGATGGGCAGACCTGCCCGACTTCTCCATCGAAGCCGGCGTGCGCGGCAAAGTTGGCCGTTGCCGGCCCGGCCTTGCTACCCTGCAAAACCGGCGGCGCCCATGTATCATGCGCACCCGTTTCATCCATCCATCCGCATTGAAGGATATATGACGCTATGAGCAGCACTCTGTTCACCTCCGAATCGGTTTCCGAAGGTCATCCCGACAAGGTTGCCGACCAGATTTCTGACGCCGTACTCGACGCCATCCTGCTGCAGGACAAGCGCGCGCGCGTCGCCTGCGAAACGCTGGTCAAGACCGGCGTCGCGATCGTGGCCGGAGAGGTCACCACCAGCGCATGGATCGACCTCGAAGCATTGACCCGCAAGGTCATCCTCGACATCGGCTATGACAGCTCGCAGGTCGGTTTTGATGGAGAAACCTGCGGCGTGCTCAACCTGATCGGCAAGCAGTCGCCCGACATCAACCAGGGCGTCGACCGCAAGAAGCCGGAAGAGCAAGGTGCCGGCGACCAGGGCCTCATGTTCGGCTACGCGACCAACGAAACGAAGGATTTCATGCCGGCGGCGATCCACTATTCGCACCGCCTCGTCGAGCAGCAGGCCAAGGTCCGCAAGAAGAAGAATTCACCCCTGCCGTGGCTGCGGCCGGATGCGAAGTCGCAGGTCACCTTGCGCTATGAGGACGGCAAGGCAGTCGCCATCGATGCAGTGGTGCTGTCGACCCAGCACGATCCTTCGGTCAGGCAGAAGGATCTGGTCGAAGCAGTGCGCGAGCACATCCTCAAGCCCGTGCTGCCCGCCAAGTGGCTGCACAAGGGCACCAAGTTCCATATCAATCCGACCGGAAAGTTCGTCATCGGCGGCCCGGTTGGCGATTGCGGTCTGACCGGACGCAAGATCATCGTCGATACCTACGGTGGCTGGGCGCGCCATGGCGGCGGCGCTTTCTCGGGCAAAGATCCGTCCAAGGTCGATCGCTCGGCCGCATACGCCGCGCGCTACGTGGCCAAGAACATCGTTGCCGCCGGCATTGCCGATCGCTGCGAAGTACAGGTCAGTTATGCGATCGGCGTGGCCGAACCGACTTCGATCTCGGTGACCACGTTCGGCACCGGCAGGATCAGCGACGAGAAAATCGAGAAGCTGATCCGCAGGCACTTCGACCTGCGCCCGTACGGCATCATCAAGATGCTCGACCTGGTCCACCCGATGTACCAGCGGACCGCCAGCTATGGGCATTTCGGGCGGACGCCGGAGCTGGTCAAGCTTGCCAATGGCGAGACGTTCACGGCGTTCTCGTGGGAGAAGACCGACAAGGCCGAAGCCCTGCGCGCGGATGCCAAGCTGAAGTAACGCCCACCTTGAGGACCCGCCGGAATCATCCGGTGGGTTCCCGACCATCGACGCATGCAGTAGGCTTCACGGCCTATCGGCATGGCCACGCACAGCGCTTGCATGCCTCCCTCCACAGGAACACGGCATGCCCACCATCGGAATTTTCCGGGCCTTTGCGCCCCGTATCTGCACCCTTCTGATCACAGCCCTGCTGATCGCCGCGAATTCGGCCGTTGCGGCGCCCGCTGAAGCACCATTCTCCCTGCTGTATTCACCCGAGACGCGCCTCGTTCTCGGCGAAGTGACCGAAATCAACCCTGCCGGCCGCATCGTTTTCAAGCGGATCCGGGTTTTCGACAAGTCGACGGATGTACCTGAACTCGTCGACGTGATCGTCGGCGAAACCGAGCTGGCCAGCGTTCGGCTCGGCGAGACCTACGTCGTCGGATACTCGTTGTTCCATCACGACCGCAAAGCCGGCGGCGTAGCCCCGAACCGCAAGGGCGCGATCCTCATCACGAGTGTGGGACTCGAACCCGCGCTGTTCCGGGACGCGCCGGTCATTCGCAAGATCCTTTCGCTGGCCGACAGCGAGCACGGACGCGAGTCGAGACAAATGCGGCGTCTGCTGATCGACGCCTTGTCCGGCAGCAATCGTCCCTTGCAACTGCTCGCCGCAGGTCAGCTGGCCTATGACATCGAACTTTGCGAACGCCTCGATTCGCGTGATCGCGACGTCATCGCGCGCGTCGGCCTTGCAAGCGGGACCGACAATCGCGTGCGCGGCCTGCTGATTTCGGCGGCAGCCACCCGACCCGGCGAACTGGGCAACTGGTCGGGCGATGCGATCCGGGAGGTACTGGCGTCTACGCCTGTGGGCGGATATCCTTCCGGGGCCATGGACCCTACCGGTCTCGTGCTTCTTGCGTTTGCCGAAGCACATGTCGAAGGCGTCCAGGTCCCCCTTGGATCGGTGACCCGATGGTTGCGCAGCCCGCATCGGCTGCTCGTGGAGAAGTCCCGCGTGTTGCTCGGGGCGAAATTTCCAGCCGATGCGAAGAAAGCACTGGAGGAGGCGCGGGACGACCCTACGCTGATCCAGGAGACACGAACCTATATCGACGATCAGTTGCGCCAATTCGAACGGCAGGACGCCGGATCCGGGGCGCAGCAGCAGGGACCCGGTTGATCGCTGTTTGACCGAGGGGCTGAACGCGGCCCGTCGTTGAAGTGCAAGAACGACCCGTATCTTGATGAGGAGCCTTCAACATGCTTTTGCGATTCCGATCGATCACGCTTGGCGCGGCCGCGCTGCTCGCGTGTAGCGCCCAGGCCGCGAGCCCGGCCCCCGATGTGTTTCACGCCGTCCGTTTCGATGTCTCCCGCCCGATGCGCGACATCATCCGCGATCTCCCGCCCAACCAGGGCAGCGAGAACGAGGTGGACTACATTCCGAACATCTTCATCAAGCCGACCAGTCCCGCCAACGCCTGGACCGTGCCTGACTATTCGCACGTTCAGACGGCGCCGACCGGCACGCCGGCACCGGCACTCGGCGTTGCCTTCGATGCGATCGGCAATCCGACCGCTTGCGGCGGATGCATTCCGCCCGATACGAACGGCGATGTCAGTGACCAGCACTTCATCCAGTGGGTCAACAGCAAGTGGGCGATCTACAACAAGTCGACCGGCGCGGTCGTGCAGGCGCCAGTCGCCGGCAACTCGTTCTTTGCCGGCTTCGGCGGCAAATGCCAGACGACGAATTCGGGTGACCCGATCGCACTCTGGGATGCCAGGGCCAAGCGTTGGGTGATGAGCCAGTTCGTGACCACCGCACCATTCGCCCAGTGCGTGGCGGTTTCGGCGACCTCCGATCCACTCGGCGCCTACTACCGCTACGAGTTCAATTGGCCGAACTTCGGCGACTACCCGCACATGGGCGTGTGGACCGAGGAAAATGCACAGCAGAATGCCTACCTGCTGACCACGCACGAATTTTCGCCTGCTTCGGCCTTCCTCGGCGCTGCGCTGATCGCGATGCAACGCGACAAGATGCTGGTCGGCGATCCCACCGCTGCGATGGTGCGTTTCCCCGGCTTCGACGCCTACGGCGTCCAGGCCATCCATCTGAGTGGATTGAATCCAGCTCCCGGTGGCTCCTGCCCGACGTTCGTCCACTTCGACTTCAGCGCCACCAACTACCGGTTCTGGGACATGTGCCTGAACTGGACGACGCCAGCCAGTTCGACCATCTCCTCGCCGAACACGGTGGCCGGAGCTCCGTTCTTCCCGTACTTCGATGACATTCCGCAGCTCGGAACGACCGGAGTGCTGGATTCGTTCGGCTCGAACACGATGTACCGCGCAACTGCGCGCGCATTCTCGAAGGACGCGCCGACCCGCATCTCACTGGTCATCAATCATGTCGTCCAGGGCAGCGCGTTGAATGCCGGCGTCCGCTGGCTGCATTTCAACCTGAAACCCGCCGTCGAGCCGATCGGCGTCACCGACCGCATCTTCGGCGACGGTTACGAGGGCACCCCGCTGCCGGCCATCGTGCCGCAGACCGTCATGACCAAGACCCTGATCGACGAAGGCATCTACGCCCCGGCCGACAGCCAGCATCGCTGGATGGGTGGCATCGCGATCGACGACAGCCTGAACATCGGCCTCGGCTTCTCGAAGTCGAGCGCGACGATCAACCCGCAGGTCATGTACACCGCACGCAAGGCCACCGACGCGCCTGGACTCATGCGCGACGAACAGACCTGCACCGCCGGCATCGCCAATGGTTCGCAGACCGATGCCGCCGGGCGCTGGGGCGACTACTCGTCGATGAGCGTCGATCCGGTCGACCAGTGCACGTTCTACTTCACGACCGAGTACTACGCGACCTCGTCGGCCCGCAACTTCAGCACGCGCGTCTGCTCGTTCAAGTTCCCGGACTGCGGAACGCCGGAGTTCCTGCTGGTCAACGAATCGCCGAAGCGCGTTGAACTGTGCGGCGCGACGGCAAGCGGTGATCCGACCTGGACCCTGCGTGCGGGCGTCCTCAACGGATTCACCGGAGCAGTCAGCCTGACCGGCCTCAGCGTACCGGCCACCACGACGGCGAACTTCTCGGTCAACCCGATCAACGCACCAGGCAGCAGCGTGTTGACCCTCGCTGGCGGTGCCGCGCTGACCAGCGGTGAGTACAGCTTTGCCGCGCAGGGCCAGAGCGGCGCCCTGATCCGTACCTCGAGCCTCGAGCTCGGCGTGTCGACTGCTGCGGCCGGAGCACCCAGCCTGGTCGCCCCTGCCAACAACGCGACCGGCATCAAGATCCTTCCGACCTTGAGCTGGAATGCGGTGGCGGGTGCCCTCACCTACAACGTGCAGGTCTCCACGAACGTCGGCTTCACCAACATCGTTGCCAGCGCCACAGTCTCCGGAACAAGCTGGAAAGTCAGCACCGCTCTGAACCAGAGCACGCAGTACTTCTGGCGTGTCACTCCGAGCAACTATTGCGGTGCCGGTGCGACGTCGCCTGTGTTCGCCTTCACGACGGGCCTCATCGGACAGTGTCCGAGCGGCACGACGATCTCGACCGTGTTCCAGGACACTTTCCAGGGCGGCGTCAACGGTTGGACCACGACCGGTACGGGCGCTTCGAACTGGGCCCAGGTGGCTGCGCCAGCCAATACCGGCCTGTCGACCACGGTCTGGGGCATCATCAACAATCTGACGACCAGTGATCGCGGTCTCGTCTCGCCGACCATCAACATTCCGGCCGGTGCGCAGGAAGCCTTCCTGACCTATCAGACCTATCACAGTTTCGAAATTGACGGTCCGACCGGATGCTGGGACAACGGCACGATCGATATCAAGGCGGGCGCCGGCGCGTTCACCTATATCCAGAACAGCCGCCTGTACACCGATCCGTATGACGGCCTCGTCTCGGCCGGTGAGGCCAATGCCGGCGCTCAGGGCTGGTGCCATGCTCCGATTTCGGTGCCGGTGACTCCGAAAGTGTCGGTCGTCGATCTCGAAGGGTTCGCAGGCCAGGCGGTGCAACTGCGCTTCCGCGCCGTGAGCGACTCGAACACAGGTGCAGCAGCGCCGAATGGGTTCTACATCGACAACCTGAAAGTCGAGGTTTGCCAGTAACCCAACGGTTACAGTGTCCGATGAGAACGGGCCGCCTTGTGCGGCCCGTTTTCATTTCACCTGGCCTGCGCCAACGCCACCGCATCCGCACCCGCGGGAAACCGCAGCTGGCCCGTCGTGTCCTGCACCGCCCGCCATACCGCGTCGGCGACATCGGTTTCGTGCGTGGTCATCGTCACGTTCGTGAAACCGGCGAACACTTTCTCCGCAAACGCCGCGTATGCCGGCGGCACCAGGCCTTGCATGCGCTCGCCGCCATTGGCCGCGAACGCCGTCGTCGGGCCGTAACCAGGCAACACCAGCTTCGTGCGGATACCGAACGGTTCCAGTTCGAACGCCAGCGACGCGGTAAACGCATCGACCGCCGCCTTGCTCGCCGCATACGCGGCCGCGAGCGGCATGCGCGCCAGCGTCACGCTGGAAGTGACATTGACCAGCACGCCACCGCCACGCACGCGCAGCCGTGGGATCGCCGCATGGCAAACAGCCATCGCGCCGAAGGTATTGGTGGCGAACACCTCGCCCACCATCCCCATCGGCATGGCCTCGAACGCACCGACCACGCCAATGCCGGCGTTGTTGACGATGACGTCCAGGTCGCCGGCGGCATCGAACGCGGCGCGGATGCTGGCCACATCGGTGACGTCGAGCGCCAGCAGCTGCAGGTTCGGCGAGGCCGGGAACAGCTCGGGACGCGGCGTGCGCATCGTCGCGACGACGCGCCAGCCCTGGGCGAGGAAGTGGCGGGCGGTGGCCAGGCCGTAGCCGGACGAGGTACCGGTGATGAGGATCGACTTCATGGCGGAACTCCTTGGTTGGGGGTCCAGCTTGCCGGCTGTCATCAGGACGAACTACGCTTCAGAATCCTGTTTTTGTTTGCGAGCGTCCGGAATGGCCGATCCCCTGTCCGAAGTGATCCAGCGGCTGCAGCCCCAGGCCGTGTTCTCGCGAACCATCGAGGGCGCCGGCGACTGGGCCGTGCGCTACGGCGCCTTCGGCCAGCCCGCTTTCACCGTGATCCTGGCGGGCGAGGCTCGCCTGGCCGTGGACGGGCATGCGCCACTCGACCTGCACGCGGGGGACTTCGTACTGCTGCCGGCAACACCTGGCTTCACCCTGTCCGGCGGTGCCCCAATCCCACCGGTGCGGCTGGACCCACAAGCCGACGCCGTCGTCGTCGACGACCGACCGCTGCGCCACGGACGCCTCGGCGGCGACGCCGACTTCGTCTCGCTCGGCGGCTGGTTTGAATTCACCACACCCGACGCCGGCTTGCTGGTATCCCTGCTGCCCGGCCAGGTCCACGTGCGCGGCGTCGACCGCCTGACCCGTCTGGTGCACTTGTTGCGCGAGGAAGCCACCGACACGCGACCTGGTCGCGAGCTGATGCAGGCCCGACTCGTGGATGCGCTGCTGATCGAAGCACTGCGCAGCCATGCCGATGCGGCCAACGCTACGCCCGGCCTGCTGCGCGGACTCGCGGATCCGCGGATCGCAGTGGCGCTGCAACGAATGCATGCACAGGTGGGACACCCGTGGACGATGGCGGCGCTGGCGAAAGAAGCGGCGCTGTCGCGGTCGGTATTCTTCGAGCGGTTTACGAAGGCGGTGGGTGTGCCGCCGATGGAGTATTTGCTGGGGTGGAGGATGACGGTGGCGAAGGAGTTATTGAGACGAGGGAACGTGGCACTAATGGATGTTGCCACGCGAGTCGGGTATCAATCGGTGAACACATTCACCACTGCATTCAGGCGGACAAATGGAAAACCACCGCGGCGATTCGTCAATGAAATTCATCCAAGTAAATTTTGATTTCGGCGGTACTCAAGATAGTCATCGAGCTTGGAGCTAGGAGACCTGTGCAGCTTTGCCGGCAGCCCTAGATGAAGCCTTTCCTCAACTGACAAAACACCTGCCACCAGCATGTCCCCGACACCATCAAAGCTGATCAAGCCAGCGTCGAAAAGCGCATCTAGGAGGTCAGCAGTCAAGTCTTGTTTTGCCACATCACTCTTCCAGATCACGCCGCACGATATTGTCCTGTCTCAGTAAAACTGGCGCCGAGAATTCATTAACAGCATATATCCCTTCATCGCGAATAAGCGATATACTTCGCGCCCTCTCGCTGCCGAGGGGCGCTGCAGGTCAGTTCCATCATGGAACCGGACACAGGCTCGGCATGCGTTTCCCTTCCAACCGCGCCCGCCCCAATGCAACGGAGCGAACCGCATGAATGCCGTCGTAAAGAATCCAGCCAACACCGACTACAAAGTCGCCGATATCAGCCTGGCCGAGTGGGGCCGCAAGGAACTCGACATCGCCGAGCACGAGATGCCGGGTCTGATGTCGATCCGCAAGAAGTATTCCGCTGCCAAGCCGCTCAAGGGCGTGCGTGTCACCGGCTCGCTGCACATGACCATCCAGACGGCCGTGCTGATCGAGACGCTCAAGGACATCGGCGCCGACGTGCGCTGGGCTTCCTGCAACATCTTCTCGACGCAGGACCACGCCGCCGCCGCAATCGCCAAGACCGGTACGCCGGTATTCGCGTGGAAGGGCGAGACGCTCGAAGAGTATTGGGACTGCACGCTCGACGCAGTGACGTTCCCGGGCGGCAAGGGTCCGGAGCTCGTTGTCGACGACGGCGGCGACGTCACCCTGCTGATCCACAAGGGCTACGAGCTCGAGAAGGGCTCGGACTGGGTCAACACCCCGTCGGGCTCGCACGAAGAGCAGATCATCAAGAACCTGCTCAAGCGCGTCGCGAAAGAACGCCCCGGTTTCTGGACCAATGTGGTCAAGGACTGGAAGGGCGTGTCGGAAGAAACGACGACCGGCGTGCACCGCCTGTACCAGATGGTCGAGGCCGGCAACCTGCTCGTCCCGGCGATCAACGTCAACGACTCGGTCACCAAGTCGAAGTTCGACAACCTCTACGGCTGCCGCGAATCGCTGGCCGACGGCCTCAAGCGCGCGATGGACGTGATGCTGGCCGGCAAGGTCGCGGTCGTCTGTGGTTATGGTGACGTCGGCAAGGGTTCGGCGCACTCTCTGCGTGCGTACGGCGCCCGCGTCGTGGTCACCGAGATCGATCCGATCAACGCGCTGCAGGCGTCGATGGAAGGCTTCGAGGTCAACACCGTCGAAAGCACGCTCGGCCGCGGCGACATCTACGTCACCACGACCGGCAACAAGGACGTGCTGACGCTCGAGCACATGTCGAAAATGAAGGACCAGGCGATCGTCTGCAACATCGGCCACTTCGACAACGAGATCCAGGTCGACAAGCTCAATGAATCGGGCGCCGTGCGTCTGAACATCAAGCCGCAGGTCGACAAGTACACCTTCGCCAACGGCAACGCGATTTACCTGCTCGCCGAAGGCCGCCTCGTGAACCTCGGCTGCGCCACGGGCCACCCGAGCTTCGTGATGTCGAACTCGTTCTCGAACCAGACGCTCGCGCAGATTGACCTGTGGGCGAACAAGGACACGTATGAAGCCAAGGTCTACATCCTGCCGAAGAAGCTCGATGAGGAAGTCGCGCGCCTGCATCTGGAAAAGATCGGCGTGAAACTGACCACGCTGACCGCCGACCAGGCCGCGTACCTCGGCGTTGACGTCGACGGGCCGTACAAGCCCGAGCACTACCGCTACTGAGCGATGGTCGGGGCAATGTGACAAACGGAACGGGCGCCGCGAGGCGCCCGTTTTGCTTCAAGCCTTCAGGCCGATGGCTCCGGCAGCACCGATCCGGTGGGTGCGCGGTTCGACGGATCCGGCCGGCTGTTCTCGCTGGCACGCTCGGTGCGGTTGCGACCGGACAATTTGCTGCGATAGAGCGCGGCATCCACTTCAAGATAGAACGCATCCGCATCGGCATGCCGGGACGGATCGAAACCGCCGCAGCCGATACTGACCGTCAGGGTCGCCTGGGCGACCCCGAAAACCAGCGGTGCCGCTTCGAGATCCGTGCGGAAGCGCTCGGCGCGCTCAAACGCCTCGCCGCGATCCGCATCGAGCACGACCCCGAACTCCTCGCCTCCCAACCGGACGACAACATCGTCCGGCCGATCGAAGTGCGCCTGCAGGCGTTGCGCGAGTGCAATCAGGCAGGCGTCACCCGCTGCATGCCCGAAGCTGTCGTTGATGCGCTTGAAATGATCCACGTCGATGATCAGCATCGAGGCCCGACTGCCGTTTCGTGCGCGCTGCAACGCACGCGCGAGTGACTCGGTGAACGCGCGCCGGTTGGCAATGCCGGTCAGGCTGTCGATCAGGCTCTGCTTCTCGAACTGGTCGCGCTGTTTGCGCAGATCCTCCTCGAGCTCAAGCCGCGTCCGGTACTCGCGATAGCTGCGCATGAGGACCAACAGCATGTAGATCATGTACACGGCCCACATGATCGCGACACCAGGCCCGACATGGACCCACAGCAACACCAGGCTCGGCAACATGACCGATGCGATTGCGACGGCTCCCGGGACCCGCCGCATGCACATCGAATGCGCGAGAGCCATGCCGAATGCACCGGAAAAAAGTACGGCGACGAGCGGGGCCGGCTCCGGCAGGTTGAGAAAGGACCACGCGCTGAAAGTGCCCCAGCAGAATGTCGTCACGAGAATCAGGAACCAGATCGCCAGCAAGTTGCGCCTTGTCTCACGGTCATCGGGATTCGGCGTCACGCGCAATGACAATCGGGCGATCGCAAGCAAAATGAAGAATGCGGTGACGATCACGGCTTCGCCGACGTGCTCCCGGGTCGTGACGACGAAGGCCAGCCCGGTCGCGATCGGATAGAAGAACCCGCCAAGACGCGCGCGCTCGAGGGTTTCGCGCATTTCCTGCAGCAACAGATTGCGTGCGCCGGGCGTGGCGGGTGCGGGGATGAACTCGGCGATCGGCATGCCGCGCAGTAAGCCATGATCGGGGCCTGCGCGCGAGGGGGCGCTTGTTATGTACATCTATCGCGATGAAGCGATAAACTAAAGCCTTTCCCGAACCGGCCCACGGAATGACTGAGATCAGCTTCGAATTCTTTCCGCCCAAGACGGATGAACAGCGCGACACGCTCGAAAGTACCGTGCTCCAGCTGAAATCGAAGGCTCCCGAGTACGTATCGGTGACCTTCGGCGCCGGCGGTTCGACCCTGAACCATACCGTCGATGCGGTGCGCGGGCTGGGCAGTCGCCATGCGCTGGAGGCAGCGCCGCACCTTTCCTGCATGGGCGGGTCGCGCAGCGAGATTCGCGCGCTGCTCGAGGACTATATCGAGCTCGGCGTGAATCGCATCGTCGCGCTGCGTGGCGACCTGCCTTCGGGCATGGCCAGCATCGGCGACTTCCGCTATGCCAGCGAGCTGGTCGAATTCATCCGCAGCGAGACCGGCGACCGTTTCCGCATCGAGGTCGCCTGTTACCCGGAAGTCCATCCGCAGGCCAATGACGCGCTCGCGGACCTCGACAATTTCAGGCGCAAGATCGAAGCCGGCGCGAACGGCGCGGTCACGCAGTACTTCTACAACACCGATGGCTACTTCCGTTTCGTCGACGCGGTTCGCGCACTCGGTGTCGACGTGCCGATCGTCCCGGGCATCATGCCGATTGCCAACTTCAGCCAGTTGCGGCGCTTTTCCGACATGTGCGGTGCCGAGATCCCGCGCTGGCTGTCGAAGCGCCTGGCAGCCTTCGGCGACGACGCTGCCGCGATTCGCGAATTCAGCGCCGACGTGGTCGCCGAGCTGTGCCGGAAACTGATCGCCGGTGGTGCGCCGGGGCTGCATTTCTACACGCTCAACCGGGCGAAACCCACGTTGGCCATTCTCGAACGGCTGTAGATCGCTCGCGTCGCCGGTTTTCGGTCTGGTCAGGCATTCGCGGCGAGGTGCACCCCGGCCACTGCTCGCCCGGACGGATCCGCGGCGTTCGCGAAGGCCGGATCCCAGGCAATTGCCGCCGGTGACGAGCAGGCGATCGACTTGCCGCCCGGTATCGTCTCCGCGCAGGCCGTGCCCGGGAAGTGCTGTTCGAAGATGCTGCGGTAGAAATAGCCTTCCTTGGTGGCCGGCGGATTGAGCGGGAAGCGTTTCGATGCGGCCGCGAATTCGCGATCGCTGACCTGGGCTTCGGCATGTGCCTTGAGCCCGTCGATCCAGCCATAGCCGACGCCATCGCTGAACTGCTCTTTCTGTCGCCACAGGATGGCTTCGGGCAAGGCGCCCGCGAACGCCTCGCGCAACACCGCCTTCTCGATGCGACCGTTGCCGGCCATCTTGAATTTCGCATCCATGCTCATCGCGACGTCGAGGAATTCGAGATCGAGAAACGGCACGCGCGCCTCGACGCCCCAGGCCATCATCGACTTGTTCGCGCGCGCGCAATCGTACAGATGCAGGGCATCGATCTTGCGCACGGTTTCCTCGTGGAATTCACGCGCGTTCGGCGCCTTGTGGAAATACAGGTAGCCGCCAAAGATCTCGTCCGAACCTTCGCCCGAGAGCACCATCTTGACGCCCATCGCCTTGATCCTCCGGCCCAGCAGGTACATCGGCGTCGACGCGCGGATCGTCGTCACGTCATAGGTCTCGACATGTCGGATCACTTCGGGCAAGGCATCCAGACCTTCCTCGAACGTGTAGCGGAAGCCGTGGTGCACGGTTCCGAGCGATTCCGCCGCGATTTCGGCAGCGGCCAGATCCGGCGAGCCCTCGAGACCGATCGCGAATGAATGCAAGCGCGGCCACCATGCTTCGGAGGCATCGTCTTCCTCGACGCGGCGACGCGCGAAGCGGGCAGCGCATGCCGCGACCAGCGAGGAATCAAGCCCGCCGGAAAGCAGCACGCCGTAGGGCACGTCGGTCATCATCTGTCGATGCACGGCCGCCTCGAACGACGCACGCAGTACCTCGGGCGCCACCGTGACGCCCTCGGTCGCTGCGTGGTCGCGCCAGGGCTTGACGTAGTAGCGGCGGAGCTCGCCGCTGGCACTGTCGAAGACATGGCCGGGCGGAAACGCCGAGATGTCCGCGCAGACTCCGACCAGCGCCTTCATTTCCGAAGCCACCCAGAGCCGCCCTTCCCGATCGTGTCCCCAGTACAGCGGACAAACCCCGATCGGATCTCGTGCAATCACGACGCATCCTGCGGCACGGTCCCACAGGGCGAAGGCAAAGATGCCGTTGAGTCGACGCACATACTCCGCACCCTCGGCGCGATACAGCGCGTTGATCACCTCGCAGTCCGAACCGGTCTGGAATGCGTAGTCCTGGCTCAGGTCCTGCTCGAGCTCACGATGGTTGTAGATCTCGCCGTTCACCGCGAGCACGAGGTTTCCATCGGACGACCGGATCGGCTGCGCACCGCCCGCGGGATCGACGATCGCAAGACGCTCGTGCACAAGGATCGCACCGGCATCGACATGCACGCCGCTCCAGTCCGGGCCACGATGCCGCTGGCGCTGCGAGAGTTCCAGCGCGACGCGGCGCAAGTTGATGAGATCATCGCCTGCCTGCAGCCCGAAGATGCCGAGAATCGAACACATGGATGATCACTCCTGGATTGTCATTGTCGAAATCGCCTGCATTGCAGACATTCATGCCGCGCAATACGCAAAAGGCCCGCTCAGTGGCGGGCCTTTTGCGTGTGTATCGTGTGAAATCGTCAGCGCACGCCAGCCCCGGTTGTCGAGTGCGTATTATTGTTCGTGCGGCTCACGGAACCGGCCACGAAAGATTCGGAATGGATGAACGCGATGATCATGTCCGGCATCAGAGCAGATCGTTTTGCGCGTGGCAAGTCGGTCGTGCGCGAAATCCGCTTGCGCGTGAAACCATTCCTCCTGCTGCTGGCCATCCTCCATCCCGGTGAGTCGGCCTTCGCCCAGGCCGGACGCATCCATCGCTGCATCGGCAGCAACGGCGAGCCGACCTATTCCGACCGGAAATGCGACGGCCCTGCCCTGCCTTCGACTGCAACGTCGGCATCGACCGCGGACGCGAGCGCACAGGACGCGACGTCGATCGTCCCGGGTTCGAGCATGCAGACCTGTCCCACGTCGCCGGAGGATTTGCGCAACCGGGCCGTCAGCGCGTTCAAGCTGCGCAGCGGAGTCGGCTTTTCGGGCCTGTTCCTGTGGGACGGCTTTGCCCAGGCATCTTCGTTGACACCGTTGCGCGAACTCGCGCAGCTGATGTCGGGCGCACTGATCTCGATCGATCTCGATACGGTCAGCGAGCATGCGCAGGATCAGGTGTATCCGGATCTGCCACGTCGCCCGGCCGGCGCGGTCGATACCGAGCTGGTCGTCCGCACGGTCGCCGAGCGGGAGCGTCAGGTTCCCTACGAATCAATCAGCCGTTTTGGCCTGATCGAACATTCCGGTTGCTGGTGGCTGCGCCTGCCCTGATCGACCCGTGCCGATGGCGCCCGGATCGCCCGACAGGGACGGGGCGGGTATCATGGGCGGCTACCCACCCAGGAATTCCACCATGGCTGCGAACTATCCCGAGTTCATCTGGCAGAACGGCAAGATCAAGCCCTGGGCCGAAGCAACGGTTCATGTCATGGCGCATGCGCTGCACTATGGATCTTCGGTGTTCGAGGGCATCCGCAGCTACGAGACACCGAACGGCCCGGCGATCTTTCGTCTCGGCGACCATCTCAAACGCCTGTACATGTCGGCCAGGATCTACGACATGGCGATGCCGTACACGATCGACGAGCTGGCGGCCGCCTGTCGCGAAGTCATCCTGAAGAATGGGCTGACCAAGGCCTATCTGCGCCCCGTCGCGTTCCGTGGCCTCGGTGGATTCGGGCTTTCCGCCGAAACCCCGACCGATGTCGCCGTGGCGAGTTGGGAAATGGGACCGTATCTTGGCCCTGGCGTGCTCGAGGCCGGCATCGATGCCTGTGTTTCGAGCTGGCAGCGTATGGCGCCGAACACGATCCCGGCGGGCGCCAAGGCGGGCGGAAACTATCTCTCGGGGCAATTGATCGCGCGCGAGGCGCGTCGACTCGGATTCGGTGAAGGCATCGCTTTGGCCTCGACCGGGCTGCTCAGCGAAGGTGCTGGTGAAAACCTGTTCCTCGTGTTCGACGGCCAGTTGCACACGACGCCCGCCAGCGCGGCCATCCTCAACGGCATAACGCGGCATACCTTGATCACGCTCGCCCGTGCCAACGGGATCGAGGTCATCGAGCGCGACATGCCGCGCGAATATCTCTACCTCGCCGATGAGATCCTCATGTGCGGCACGGCGGCCGAAGTCACGCCGATCCGCTCGGTCGACGGCAAGCCGGTCGGCGAAGGCAAGGCCGGTCCGGTCACGCGTCGTATGCAGGATCTGTATTTCGGCCTGTTCTCGGGCAAGACCGAGGACCGCTGGAACTGGCTCGATCCGGTCGCCTGATCAGGATCGTTCGTCGAAGCGCAGGGTGGCGACCGCGCCGCCCTGTGGGCGCGGGGCAAGCGAAACCTTCCAGCCGTAGAGTTCGCAGAGCCGGCGCACGATGGCGAGTCCAAGACCGGCACCCTTGACCAGGGTCGTACCGCGCTCGCCGCGCTCGAACAAGCGTTCGGCATCCTCGGCCGCGATGCCAGGACCGGTGTCTTCGACCGCGACGCGCCCGTGCCCGACGATCACGGTGACTTCGCCCTGCTGGGTGTACTTGAACGCATTGCTGATCAGGTTGGTCAGGGCCACCGCGACCACCGAGGACGGCGCGGCCGCGAACAAGGGCTGCTCCACGTCGAGACGCACCGAAACCGGCTTCGTGCCGAGATGGGGACGGCTGATATCGATCACCTGTTCGACGACATGCGCCACGTCGGTGGTCTCGCCGTCGGCAGGCGCCTGGCGTTCACTGCGCGAAAGCAGGAGCAATGCGTCGGTCAGTTCGGTCGACTGTCGCACCGCGCGCTCGATCCGGTGCAGTCGCTCGCGCGCCTTGTCCGGAAGATCCTGGCCCATCAGCAACTCGGTCGTCGTCGCGATCACGGCCAGCGGTGTGCGCAGCTCGTGGCTGACATCGGCGTTGAACTCGCGATCGCGTTCGACCAGGCGGGTCAGACGCGCGGCATAGTCATCCAGCGCGAGGGCTAGCTCACCGACCTCGTCGTTGGCGAAGCGGGGCGCCATCGGTTCGTACTTTCCCGTCTTGCGCAACTCGCGCAGGCGACTGGCAAGTCCGGTGACCGGACTCATCACGCGCGACGACAGCCACAA